>Ga0182024_10000470_pt1 | contig 103598 bp, 106 predicted proteins | sample P32metaG_FD_120480 | JGI IMG/M metagenome (GOLD analysis project Ga0182024, IMG submission 120480) | Permafrost microbial communities from Stordalen Mire, Sweden - P3-2 metaG (Illumina Assembly) | ecosystem: Environmental > Terrestrial > Soil > Wetlands > Permafrost | place: Sweden: Stordalen... | reverse complement strand
GGCGTTGCTGCGTCAGGCTTTCGCCCATTGCGCAAGATTCCCCACTGCTGCCTCCCGTAGGAGTCTGGGCCGTGTCTCAGTCCCAGTGTGGCTGATCGTCCTCTCAGACCAGCTACCCGTCGGTGCCATGGTAGGCCGTTACCCCACCATCAAGCTGATAGGCCGCGAGCCCCTCTCAAAGCGGAATCCATTTCCTCACCAGGCCATGCGACCCGGTGGGGGTATCCGGTATTAGCTCCGGTTTCCCGGGGTTATCCCAGTCTTCGAGGCAGGTTGCTCACGTGTTACTCACCCGTTCGCCACTCGGTCTTCACCAGTGTTGCCACCGGTTGGACCTCGTTCGACTTGCATGTGTTAGGCACGCCGCCAGCGTTCGTCCTGAGCCAGGATCAAACTCTCCATCGAGACCAACGATGTCGCCCGAAGGCTTCATCGCAGATCGGAGAGCCGATTCGGGGCTGACTGCCCCCTTATCGACCCGGCACAGCACGGTGTGTTGCTGTCCGTGAAGTGCTTGGTTCTGTTACTTAATTCTGTGTGGATCAACCACGGGACGCGCGAAACGCGCCACGCGGTTGCCCGCACTGGCTTTTGGCTCTCACTGTTCCGTTTTCAAGGAGCGACGCGGCACACACCCGAAGGCGTTGGTGCCAGGTCCCGCGATCAGTCTCCCGACCGGGGGTTCATCAGGTTAGCGGCGCCGCTCCAGGGTGTCAAAGGGGCAAAACGCGCCACATCCATCACACGAATCACACAACGGGCCGCCGTGGTCGCATTCGACCCCGGTCCCGATCCGGCCAGGTTACCGGGACTGCGCCGGCCCCGATACGCGGGCCTTCGACACGTTGGGATCTCCCGGCACCCACCACCGCCACGGCAGGTCGGAGGCGTGGCGGATGCCGACCCGACCCGAGTGAACGGGGACCGTCGGTGGTGCCACACCGTCGTCCACGACCCGGATGCCGGCGCTGCCCGTCACCAGATCGGCACCGTCCTCGGCGCGGGTGATGCCCATGGCCTGGCACAACTTGGCCGGGCCGCTCGCCAGTTGCACGTCTTTGTCGATCCCGGGACGCGCCAGCCGCATGGCGTCGAGGCCCGACACCGGGGCGAGCGCCCGGAGCAGGACGGCCTCGGCGGTCCCTTCGGGCATGCACACGACGTTGGCGCAGAAGTGCATCCCGTAGGTGAAGTACACGTACAAGAGCCCTGGGCGTCCGAACATGGTGGCGTTGCGCCGGGTCGGGCCCCGAAAGGCGTGCGACGCCGGGTCCGCGCTCCCCCGGTACGCCTCCACCTCCACGATCCGGCCCGCCCGACCGTCGCGCACCAGAAGTTTGTTGAGCAGTTGGGGCGCCAGCTCCACGGCGCCGCCGGCGTAGAACCGCCGCGGCAGCACCCGGGGACGTCGATGCGACACCGGCGGGTCGCTCACGCCCCGTTTCGCGTGTCGTCATCGGGCCCACCCGCGATGTGGGCCGCCGCGGCCGCGTGGCTCACACGCTGACGGTCGAGCTCCAAACGGTGGCGGAACCGTTCCACCTGCACTGCCACCGGCTTGGGCCCCGCCCCGCCCGGGGACGTACGGCGGGTCACCGCCACGCCCGGCTCGAGCAGCCCCAGAGCGTCGGTCCCGAGATGGGGGTTGGCCTGGACGAGCTCGGCCAGAGGCACGCCGCGCTGGACGGAGTCGCGCACCAGCGATCCCACCACGGAGTGGGCCTGGCGGAAGGGCATCCCGCGCTCCACCAACCACTCGGCCAGGTCGACGGCGGCGGCGGCGGGGCCGTCGGCGGCGCTGCGCATCGTGTCGGTGTCGAAGTGCGCGGTGCCGAGCATCCCCATCACGGCGGGCAGCGCCCGCTTGATCTGGTCGAACGCGTCGAACAGGGGCTCCTTGTCCTCCTGGAGATCGCGGTTGTAGGCGAGCGGCAGCCCCTTGAGCGTCGCCAGCATCCCCGCCACGTGCCCGATGAGCCGGCCCGCCTTGGCGCGGGCGAGCTCGGCGACATCAGGGTTCTTCTTCTGCGGGAGCATCGAGCTCCCGGTGGCGTAGGCGTCGTCGAGGACGAGGAACCCGAACTCCTCGCTCGACCACAGCACGAATTCCTCACCCAGACGAGAAAGATGGACACCCAGCAACGCCAGGTCGAAGAGCGACTCGGCGACGAAGTCGCGGTCCGACACGGCGTCGAGAGAGTTCTCGAACCGGCTCCCGAACCCGAGGTCCTCGGCCACCCCGTCGGGGTCGAGCGGCAACGACGACCCCGCCAACGCACCGGCCCCGAGCGGGCTCACGTCCATGCGCACCACGCTGTGCAGCACGCGGTCGAGGTCGCGCGCCAAGGCCCATCCGTGGGCCAGCAGATGGTGGGTGAGCAGGACCGGTTGGGCGCGCTGGAGATGGGTGTAGCCCGGGAGATAGGCGTCGCCCGCCTCGACGGCGCGGTGCATCAAGGTGTCCTGGAGCTCGATCACCGCGGCGGCGACCGCCAGGAGCTCGCGGCGCGTGTAGAGGCGGAGGTCGGTGGCGACCTGGTCGTTGCGACTCCGCCCGGTGTGGATCTTCGCGCCGACGTCACCGGCGATCTCGGTCACCCTGCGTTCGACGGCGGTGTGAATGTCCTCGTCTCCGGGCTGGAACACGAAGATCCCCGCGCTCAGCTCCTCTTCCACCCGGTTGAGGGCCGTGAGCAACACGGCGGACTCACCACGCTCGAGCACCCCGGCGCGCGCCAGGCCCCGGACGTGGGCGCGTGAGCCGGCCAGGTCGTCGGTCGCCAGACGCCGGTCATAGGGCAGGCTGACGGTGAAGGCCATGACCTCATCGGCCGTCCCGCCGAGACGGCCCTCCCACAGGGTCATGGCCTGTCGGTCGGGCGTCTGGGCTCGGACCCGGCGGGACCGCCCTGACGCGCCGCCCACGTGGCCAGGCTCAGACCCCACAGTCGCACGAATCCCTCGGCATCGCCGTGCTCGAAGGTGTCGGACGCGTCGTAGGTAGCGAGACCGTGGTCGTACAGCGACACGGGACTGCGTCGGCCCGTGACCGTGGCACTGCCGGGCGACAGGGCCAGGCGCACCTCGCCGGTGACGTGACGCTGCGTGCTCGCGAAGAACGCGTCGATCGCCTCTTTGAGCGGCGAGAACCACATCCCGTCGTAGACGAGCTCGGCCCAGCGCGGCTCGAGGCGGGCCTTCTCACGCGCCACGTCGCGCTCGAGGGTGAGGTCTTCGAGGTCCGAGTGGGCGAGCAGAAGGGCAAGCGCGGCGGGGCATTCGTAGGTCTCGCGGCTCTTGATGCCGACCCGGCGGTTCTCGATCATGTCGATCCGACCCCACCCGAACGAGCCCACCACCGATGCCACTTCGGCGATGAGCTCGGGGAGGCCCAGCGACCGGCCGTCGACGGTGACCGGGACGCCGGCCTCGAAGCCGAGCACGAGATCGCGCGGCTCGGTGGCGGTGGGCCGCGTCAGCGTGTAGACGTCGTCGGGCGGTGCCGCCCACGGATCTTCGAGCGCGCCGCACTCGATGGCCCGGCCCCACAGGTTCTCGTCGATGGAGTAGAGCTTCTCCTTGGTGGCCTCGATCGGAATCCCGAACCGCGCCGCGTACTCGACACAATCCGCACGCGTCATGCCCCAGCTGCGGGCGGGGGCGAGGATCTCGAGGTCGGGGGCCAGGGTGCGCGTCCCCACCTCGAAGCGCACCTGGTCGTTTCCTTTGCCGGTGCAGCCGTGGGCCACGGCGTCGGCCCCGTGGCGGCGGGCCTCGGCCACCAGGTGGCGCACGATCACCGGTCGCGACAGCGACGACACGAGCGGGTACTTCCCCTCGTAACGGGCGTTGGCAGCGATGGCGGGCACCACGAAGTCCTCCGCCATCTCGGCACGGGCGTCGACGACGACGGCCTCGACCGCGCCCGCGGCGAGGGCCCGCTTGCGCACGACATCGAAGTCGCCACCCTGGCCGACGTTCAGCGCCACGGCGATGACCTCGAGCCCGAGCTCCTCCTGGAGCCACCGCACCGCGACGGAAGTGTCGAGGCCTCCGCTATGTGCCAACACGACTCTCTTCGCCATCACTGTGCTCCGTTCATTTCCCGTGCCATCCCGGTTGCTGTTCCGTTGACGTCTGTCTCGCTCACGTCTGTCTCGCTCACGTCTGTGTCGCTCACGTCCGGGTCGTCCCCGTCCGGGTCGTCCCCGTCCGGGTCGTTCGCCATCGTGGTCCCGGCCAGATCGGAGAGCCGCGTGGCGATCACCGCACCACCGCTGTCCCCGGCGGCGACAACGAGGACCGTATCGTCCCCTGCCACGGTGCCGATCACACCGTCGAAGCCGCTGCGGTCGAGGGCCGAGCCCACTACGTGCGCACACCCGGGCGGCGTGCGCAGAACGACGAGGTTCCCCGAGTGCGCCACCTCGACCACCCACTCGCCCAGGACGCGACGGAGATGGTCCTCGGGTGCCACCTGTCTGACCGGCAGCTCGGGCAGGGCGTAGACGGTCTCACCCCCCGGGACGCGCACTTTGATGGCGCCGATCTCCTCGAGGTCCCGTGACACGGTGGTCTGGGTGGCTTCGACCCCTTCTTCGGCGAGGAGCCCCACCAGCTGCGCCTGGTTGGACACGGCGTGGGTCTCGAGCAGCCTGACCACGCGGTGTTGGCGCTGCGGCTTGCCCACCTTCACCGGGAACCACCTCCACCCGGGCCCAGCAACCAGGCCAGCAACCCCCGCACCGCGTGCATGCGGTTGGCCGCCTGTCTCCACACCACGCTCCTCGGCCCTTCGAGGACCGACGCACTGATCTCCTCGCCGCGGTGCGCGGGCAGACAATGCAGCACGACCGCGTCCGGAGCGGCGCGCCCCAGCATGTCGTCGTCGATGGTGAAGCCCGCGAACGCCTTGCGGCGGAGCTCCTGCTCGTCCTCCTGGCCCATCGAGGTCCATACATCGGTGTAGAGCGCGTCGGCCCCGGTGGCGGCCTCCATGGGATCCGACGTCACCTCGACCTCACCGCCGAGCCGAGCGACACGGGCCAGGTCGTCGGCATCGGGCTCGTAGCCTTCGGGCGATGCGGTGCGAATCCGGATGCCGGTCATCGCCGCCGCCAGCGCCAACGACCGCCACACGTTGTTGGCGTCACCGATGTAGGCGACGGTGCGACCCTCGACCGTCCCGAACACCTGTCGCAACGTCAACAGGTCGGCAAGGGCCTGACAGGGGTGGGCCCGGTCCGAGAGCAGGTTCACCACCGGCACCGGGACCGGGAAGTCGTCGGGGTGACCCTCGTCGAGCGCGCTCGACATGCGGACGAGCGTCGTGTGGTCGACGACGCGCGCGCACAGCACGGCGTGGTAGCACGCCAGGGTCCGGGCCACGTCCTCGGCCGTCTCGCGGACGTCGATGCCGACCTCGGACCCCTGGATGTACACGGGATGGCCGCCGAGCCCGACCACGGCGAGCTCGGTCGAGCTGCGCGTCCGAGCGGAGGGTTTCTCGAAGAGAAGGGCGGCACCGCGACCCGCCAGCACGCGCGGCACCTCGGCAACCGGAAGTGCGGCCGTGGCGAGCACATCATCGAGCTCGTCGCACGACAGGTCGTCGACGTCGAGGAAGTGCCGCGTCATGACGCCGTCACGCCCCTCGGGCCGGCGCCGCCCGGGATCGCGGTTGGGGTGATGTCGGCAAGTGCGGATGAGAGCAGTGCGAGCCCCTCCTCGATCTCGTCGTCGCTGACGAGCAGTGACGGGGCCAGCCGGATCGTGTCCGGTCGCGGCGCGTTCACCACGAGCCCGCGGTCCAGCGCGGCTCCCACCACGTCCTTGGCCCGCTGGTGGTCGAGCGCGACGCCGAGAAGGAGCCCCGCGCCCCGGACACCGGTGACACCGGGGAGCACCTCGAGCCCGGCCCGCAACTTCGCCCCGGCCCGCCGGGCCCGGGCGGGGACGTCCTCGGCCTCCATGACCGCCAGGGTGGCGCGGGCCGCGGCGGCAGCGAGGGGCTGGCCGCCGAAGGTGCTGCCGTGGTCGCCCGGAGAGAAGGCCGCGGCCACCTCGGCCCTTGCCCAGCACGCGCCGATGGGCACGCCGTTGCCGAGCGCCTTGGCTATGGTCACCACGTCGGGCTCGATGCCCATGTGCTGGAAGGCGAACCACCGTCCCGTACGGCCGAGCCCCGTCTGGATCTCGTCGACCATGAGCAGGATCCCGCGCTCGGTGCACATCTCGCGCACACCGGCGAGGTAGTCCGAAGACGGTGCGATCACTCCGGACTCTCCCTGGATCGGCTCGAGGAGCACCGCCGCCACCCGCGCCGGGTCGCACACCGACTCGAGCGCGGCGAGGTCGTCGTAGGCGACGTGCTCGAAACCCTCCGGCATGGGGGCGAACGGGGCGTGCTTCTCGGGCTGGCCCGTGGCGTGCAACGTCGCCAGGGTCCGTCCGTGGAACGCGTCCCACGTGCTCACCACCACGTACCGGCCCGGGCCCGCCCACTTCCGGGCCAGTTTGAGCGCGCACTCGTTGGCCTCGGCGCCGGAATTGGTGAAGAAGACCTGACCTCCGGCCCGGTCGGTGCCCCCTCCCACGAGCCGGTCGAGCGTCACCGCCACCTCGGGGCCCACCGCGTTGCCGAACAGGTTCGACACGTGCAGGAGGGTGCGCGCCTGCTCGGCCACCGCCTCGGCCACCGCGGGGTGGGCGTGGCCGAGCCCCGTCACCGCCAGCCCGGACAAGAAGTCGAGATAGCGCTTGCCGTCGGTGTCCCACAGTTCCGAGCCCGCGCCGCGCACGAAGGTCACGGTCGGCTCCGCATAGGTGTGCATGAGCGCGCTGCGATCGGGGACGCCGCTCATGTCAGAACCTCGTCGTCGCGGAAGATCATCGTGCCCACCCCTCGGTCGCTGAAGACCTCGAGCAGCAGGGCGTGCGGTACCCGGCCGTCGAGGATGTGGGCGCGCCGCACCCCGGCCCGCACGGCCCGGGCGCACGCCTCGACCTTGGGGATCATCCCCGCCGACGCCGCCCCCGAAGCCACCATCTCGTCGAGCTGGTCGACCGAGACCTGCGCCAGCCGCGAGGTCGGGTCGTCGGGGTCCGAGCGCAGGCCGGTGACGTCGGTCAGGCACACGAGCTTCTCCGCGTGCAGGGCGGCCGCGATCGCCCCCGCCACCGCGTCGGCATTGATGTTGTAGGTCTGTCCCGTGGTGTCACCCGCGATGGTCGCCACCACGGGAATGATGCCCTCGGCCAGGAGGCGGTGGAGGATCGACGGGTCGACGACTTCGACGTCGCCCACGAATCCGAGAGAGGCATCCCGGGCGATGGCGGTGATCATCTTGGCGTCGTCGCCCGACAGTCCCACCGCCAACGAGCCGTGCACGTTCATGGCCGACACGATCTCCCGGTTCACCTTGCCGATCAGCACCATGCTGGCGATCTCGAGTGTCTCGGCATCGGTCACCCGCATCCCGTCACGGAACTCCGGCACCTTCCCGAGCCGCTCCATGAGATCGCCGATCTGCGGCCCACCACCGTGGATGACGACGGGCAGCATGCCCACCGAACGCATGAGCACCACGTCCTCCGCGAACGAAGCCAGTGCTTCGGCCTCACTCGACTTCGAGCCCTCGGCCATCGGCTCGCCGTCGACGGGTGCCAACACATTGCCGCCGTACTTGATGACGACGACCTTGCCCCAGAAGCGCAAGATGTAGGGCAGGGCCTCCACCAACACCGCGGCGCGTTCAGAGGGGCCGAGCTCCGCCGTCATGACGTCGTCCTGTTCTCGTCGATATAGCCGTACCCGAGATCGGTGCTCAGCATGGCGCCCGTTCCCGCGCCGAGGCCGAGGTCACAGCGCAGCTCGATCATCCGGCCCGCCATGTGCTCCTGGACCTTGTCGATGTCGTGGTCGACAGCGACCCCGGCGCGGCACACCACCACGCCGCCGTAGGCCACTTCGACGAGGTCGGGGTCGAAGGGCACGCCGGCTGATCCCAGCTCGCTCACCACCCTCCCCCAGTACGGGTCCTCGCCGTTGAGCGAGCACTTGACGAGAGCGGACTCGGCCACCTTGCGCGCCGCACGATGCGCGTCGTCGTCGGAGGTCGCGCCGCTCACCACGACGTGCGACACCTTGGTGCCCCCCTCTGCGTCGGCCACCATCATCCCGGCCAGGTCACTGCACCCTTGTCCCAATGCATCCGCGAGCGCGTCGACGGACACGCTCGTCGCACTGGCGCCGCTCGCCAACACGAGCACGGTGTCGTTGGTCGACGTGCAGCCGTCCACGCTCATCCGGTTGAAGCTGGACTCGACGGCACGGCGCAACGCAACAGCCAGGGTGTCGGGGTCGCACCGGGCATCGGTCGTCAACACGGCGAGCATCGTCGCCATGTTGGGGGCCAACATGGCCGCCCCTTTGGCCATCCCCCCCACCGAGAACCCCGCCGCCTCGACGGTCACCTCTTTGCGCACCGTGTCGGTCGTCATGATGGCCGTGGCGGCGCGGCGCGCCGCGTCGCGGTCCCCCAGACGCGCCTCGACGAGGGCGGGAATCCCGGTCTCGACCGGTGCCAGGGGGAACGGGATGCCGATCAGCCCCGTCTGGCACACGAGGACCTCGGTGGCGTGCACGCCCAACCCCTCCCCGACCAACGCGCACATGCGCTCGGCACCGGCCACGCCGGGTGCGCCCGTCGCCGCGTTGGCGTTGCCGCTCGACAACACGACCGCGGCGGCACGACCCGACGTCGCCGCCAGGTGTGCCCGGCTCACCTGGACGGGTGCCGCGGCAGCCAGGTTGGCCGTGAACACCCCTGCGGCCGCGACGGCACCCGCCGACGTCGCCACCAGGGCGAGGTCGGGGGCACCGGATGCCTTGATCCCGCACGCCAACCCCGAAGCGACGAACCCTCTCGGCGCGGTGACACTCACGGGTAGACCCCGACGTTGGAGAGCCCGGCCCCCTCGGGAAGGCCGAGGGCGATGTTGGCGCACTGCACGGCCTGGCCCGAGGCGCCCTTCACGAGGTTGTCGAGCGCGCACAGCGCGACGACCCATCCGGTGCGGGGGTCGACGCGCGCCGTGAGGTGCGCACAGTTGGACCCGAGCGTCGCCTTGGTCGAGGGCGATGTCTCGCTCACTACCACAAAGGCCTCACCCGCATAGGCGTCTTTCAGGACTCCGAGCGCGTGACCGGTCTGGAGATCGACGGCGGGGCGGGCGTAACAGGTGGCCAGGATGCCGCGATTCATGGGTGCGAGGTGCGGCGTGAACAGGACCTCCGCCCCCGACGCCTGTTCGATCTCGGGCGTGTGGCGGTGGTTCAGCAGTCCGTAGGCGGTGAAGTCCTCGTCGGCGGTGTTGAAGTGCGTGGTGTGTGACAACTTGCGCCCCGCGCCCGACACACCGCTAGCGGCGTCCACGATGACGCCGGTCGGCTCGATCACACCGGCGCGCACGAACGGTGCGAGGGCCAGTGCCGCCGCGGTCGGATAGCAACCGGGCGCGGCCACCAACCGGGCTCCGGGAAGCTCGGACCGGAAGAGCTCGGGCAGCCCGTACACGAACGAGCCGAGGAGCTCGGGAGCGACATGGTCGTGTCCGTACCACCGCGGGTACGCGTCGACGTCGCGCAGCCGGAAGTCGGCGGACAGGTCCACGAGGAGCCCGACGCGGTCGACGAGCCCGGGGGCCAGGTCCTGGGACTCACCGTGCGGGAGGGCCAGGAACACCACGTCGAGCCCGGCGAGCTCGTCGGCTCCGACTTTGGAGAACTCGAGCGTCGGGTAGGCAGGGGTCAGCGACGGGTACAGCGCTGCGACCCGCTGCCCCGCCTGGGTGTCGGCTCCGGCGCGGACCACGTCGAAGTCCGGATGGGCCGCACACAGGCGCATGAGCTCGGCTCCGGCGTAGCCGGAAGCGCCGGCGATCCCCACTTGCATCGCAAGAAAATACAGCATGGTGCATTGATATGCAAGATATGGCAACCAACCCGCTTCACGAACCCTTCACGGAGGCGGGCGTACCGTTTGGTCGGGGCACCCCCCTCCTTACCCCAACCCGGGTGGGTGACTCGGTGGGGCGGCGGGGCACGGGCGCTAAATCCCCCGGTCCGTGCCCCGTTCACCCGCCCAAGTGCCCGATGAGCCCCGAGGCCGGAGCTCCGCCGCGCCATCCCCGCCGAATGCAGGCCGACCCCTCCCAGCTGTCCCTCCTCTTTCGATCTTCGATGACAGCGTTTCCCCATTGACAGCATTTCCTGTTATTTCATATTCTTCCATCCATGACGGAGCCGGAGGTGGCCGTGGTGCTGGAGGCGGCGCCGGGATTCGTGGACCGGTACCTGGACCTGGCGGAAGCTGCCGATGGGGATCCCGGGGCAGCGGCGACCTTCACGGAGCTGGCCGACTACGTGGCGGGCCTGGTGACCGAGATCGAGCACCTCACGCCCGTCCTGGCCCGTTGCCTCGAGGGAGTCGAGTCCGTGGCGGCGAGCTCTGACGACGCAGCCGAGCTGGTGGCGTGGGCGTTTCTCGACAGCCTCTCCCCCGATGACCGGCGGCGCCTGGTGGGCCGGTTCGGCCCGCGCACCCGCGCCCTCATGCGCGAGGTCGACCCCGAGCCCGGCTCGAGCTCGTAGGGACCTGTCGCCTACGTCACCGGTCCCAACGCGCTGCGGAGCAACGGGGGAAGCTCGCACTTCCCGGTCCCGTCGGTACGGACTGCCACGTACACCGTGCTGGCGCTCACGACGAGGCGCTTCGAGGACACCACGTCGAACCGCAGTGTGAACGAGGTTAGTCCGACTTGCGCCACGACCACCTGTGCCTCGGCCTGATCCCCCAGACCGAGGGGACCGTGCCAGTCCAGCTCGGTGTGCACGACCTGGACGTCAAAGCCCGCCGCCAGCAAGTCCCCGTACGGGAGGCCGCCCGCACCCAGAAAGGCCGTCATGGCGTCGTCGAGATACGCCAGGTACCACATGTTGAAGACCACACCCTGTTGGTCCACCTCCAGATACCGGACGGCGATGGGATGGACGAACGGCACCGCACGCGACATGGCCTCGAGTCTCCCAGGTCGCCGACCACCAGGCGCACCCCGCCCGCGCTTCGACGCGACCGGGACGACGCGACTATAAGTGTGCGCCATGTCCGGGCCCGTGCGCGTCGCCAACCGAGCCGACGCCGGTCCTCTGGCCGCCAGCCTGGCACGCGCCTTCTTCGACGATCCCGTCATGAGCTTCCTGATTCCCCACGAACCGTCGCGCCGTCGACGCATCGCGCAGTACTTCGAAATCGCACTCACCGTTCAGCACCTGCCCCACGGTGGCTGTTACACCGACAACGACCGCGCCGGCGGCGCCCTGTGGGATCCGCCCCACCACTGGAAGCTGCGATTCGGACAGATCCTGCGCGCGTCGCCCCAGATGGTCTCCGCCTTCGGCCTCCATGTCCCGAGAGCGTTGCGCGTGGTCTCGACGATCGAGCGCCAGCATCCCCGCGTCCCGCACTGGTACCTGGCCGTCCTCGGTACCGATCCCATCCATCAGGGCAAGGGCATCGGCTCTGCGCTTCTGGCACCCGTCCTCGAGCGCTGCGACCGTGATGGCCTCGGGGCGTATCTCGAGTCCTCCAAGCAGAGCAACATCGCGTTCTACCGTCGCCACCGCTTCGAGGTGACCGGCGAGATCGTCTTGCCGGGAGGACCGACCGTGTGGCCCATGTGGCGCGATCCCCGGCCACCCGAGGAGCTTTGAGACTGCTCCGCGTCGAGGCGAGGATCTCCGCTCAGGTCAGCGCCGGAAGGACCGCATCGAGGAACGCGGAGGGGGACTCGAGCATCGGGTAGTGGCCGATGTCGTCCAACCAGCTGAGCCGGGCGTCGGGTCGGACCCCGTGCAGCCGGGTGGCCATGGGCGCCACGGCGATGGGGTCGTCGGTACCCCACACGATCGCCAACGGTGAGCGGTGCGACTCGATGGCTCCGGTGAAGCGGTCCTGGTTGCGTCGCCGCTCCTCGATGTAGCGGATGGTCCGAGGCAGCAGGAGATGGCCTTCGTCGTGGGCGATGAGCTCCCATTCCCCCGCCAAGTCGGACGCATCGACATGGGATCTCGGGGAGAACGTCGCCGCCAGGCTCCCTTGCATGGTGGCGCCGTCGATACCGGCGTTATCGGGGAGGCGTTCGTCGGGGAGGCTCAACAACAGCTCCTGGCCCGCGCTGAGATGCGCCATCTCGATGTAGATGCTGCCGTTGGTGAGCACGCGCCTCGTAATGTCGACCGACCACCGGCCTTCGGTCTGACGCGCCAGCAACTCGCCCCCGACGGTGTCGCCGACATCATGGGTGAGCAACGCCAACGTCGTCACACCGGCGTCGGCGACGAAGGCCTGGGCGACGTCGGCCTGCAGGTCGATGGTATAGGCACGATCAGGCTTGGCCGAGAGCCCGTACCCGATCATGTCGAAGAGCAACACCCTGCGGTGGCCGGCGAGCACGTCCACCACATTATGGAAGTCGAACGAGCTGCTCGGAAACCCGTGCACGACCAGGAGGGGCTCGAGGGTCTCGGCACCGGAAGCCGGGACGTCGATGGTAAAGGTCTTGAACCCCTGCAATGTCCGGTACGTGCCTCGCTGCTCCCACGCCGCCACCCCCGACGACCTCCAGGCCATCGACACGGCTCAGGGCTGGGTCTGAGAGTCGAGGAGTCGATCAGCCCGGACCCCTTCGCGCTCCTCGAACTTCATCCACTGGTAGACGATCAACGCCATGGCCGCGAAGGTGGTGAGCTCGCCCATCACCCAGAGGATGGACCCCCCGCGCTGGGTGTCGGCGACGCTGTGAAACAGCGGCGCGATCGAGTCCCGGGCGCCGGTGAGGCTCACCCCGAGCACGGCCGTGACGGGAATGCCGATCGCCAGGATCCCGAGCTTGGCCGGATACGACAGGCGCCAGCGCGACGGGTCGCGTCCGACCACCAACCACCAGAATAAGCACCCCGAGACGAGGAAGTGGAGATGCGTCAGGTCGTGCACGAGGGGGTGTTCGAGCGAGAAGTTGTAGAACGGGGTGAGGAAGTAGACGATCATCGTGCCGTAGCTCACGAGGACGACCAGCACGGGGTTGGTGACGAACTCGATGATCGGGTGATGCAGGACCTTGAGCAGGCCCTGCTGGGTCCGTCGGTCAGAGGACTGCAGCGCCAGGGTCACCGGAGCGCTCAGCGCGTAGAGGATGGGCGCGAAGTTCATCAGGAGCAGGTGCTGGACCACGTGCGCCGCGAACACCTGGTCGTCATAGGCGGCCAATCCCGATTGCACGGCGATGATCACGAGGGCCGTCGCACCGAGGAACGACGCCGTGCGCCAGCGCGACCATGCCCGGCCCCGCTTGGCCAGGCGTCGCACCGCCGTCACGTACCAAATCGCCAGCCCGAGCTCGATGGCCAGTGTGACCAGGCTGAGTCCGTCCGTCTGGAACCCCGTGAGCAGGGTGTGCACGCGGATGGGGGGAGAGATGGCGTCGGCGAGGATCACGGGGACCGAACCTCATCCCGTCGTGACGACGGCACGCTGAGAGGGTCCATCGGGCCTGACGGTAGCCCTGTCGTCGCGCCCATGCACATCGCCGCCGCGAGGGGCCGCTATCGCCGGTAGGCCTCGACGCATTCGACACCGTCGGGGCCCACGGTGGCGCGGTGCTCGACACCGGGCGGGAGCTCCATGCGGTCTCCCGCCGCCAGTGCCACGTCGCCGGCATCGGTGTGAAAGACGATGGAGCCCGACACGCACAGCAACACCTTGTGATGCTCGTGCTCGTGGCGCCCGTACGAGGCGTCGGGCCCGTTGTTCCACGGGCGCGGTGTCAGGCCCTCGGCCCGCAAGCCGCGTTCGACGTCACGTCGCGCTGGCGCAGGACCGGTGGCGCGCAACACCTCGACCCTCGGAGTCTCGTCGGAACCAGCCGCCGCCCTGGCCACGGAGCCGTCAGCTCCGCAGTTGCGCGCCGTGAGCCTGGTCGACCGCCGCGATGCACCGGGCGCGCAACTCGGCCACGTCCTGGTCGGTCAGAGTTCGGTCCGGGGCGCAGAAGCGGAGGTGGTAGGCGAGGCTCCGTGTGCCCTCAGGGGTGCCAGGCCCGCGATACACGTCGAACAGCGCCACCGACTCGAGCAGTTCACCACCGGCGTCGCGAAGCGTCCTCTCCACGGCGCCGGCGGGGACGGCCTCGTCCACGACGAACGCCAGGTCGACGTCGCTCGACGGGAACCGGCTCACCGCCGTCAAGAGCTCGGCGCGCCGCGGCGCGTCGTTCAACAGCCGGTCGAGGTCCACCTCGAGCCACCCGACCCGCCCGCGTCCCACATCGAGCCCGAGCTCCTCGAGGACGTCCGGGTCGACCTCACCCACCACGCCGATGACTCGTGCCGACTCTCGGTCCATGTCGGGCAGGACGAGTCGCGCCGATCGGGTCGGGTGCAGACCGGGAGGGACCGAGCCGAGCTCGGGACGGCTGGCGACCCCGGGTGCCACGAGCTCCACGTCGACGATCCTCAACGCGTCGGCCAGCACGACCCACGCCGCGGTGGCGCTGCGGGCGTCATCTCCCTCCCCCGCCAGCACCAGGCCCAGGACCTCGCGCTCGTCGATCACGCTGTCTCCCGAGCGTGCCAACGCCCGCGCCACGCGACCTTCATCGGGAGGGGGAAAGACATGGCCCACCTCGAAGAGCCGGAGGTCGCGCTGACGGCGATCGGCGTTGAAGGCGAGCGCGCCCAGCATCCCCGGCAGGAGGCTCTGTCGCAGCACGCTCTCGTCCGGCGTGAGCGGGTTCGTCACCCGCACCCCACCCTCGATCCCCACCCGCCGCTGCTCGTCGGGACCGAGCAGTGACGGCGTCCAGGCCTCATGGGCTCCCAGACCGGCTACGACCTCGCGCGCCAGGCGCCGCTCGCGTTGGTAGCGGGTCAGGCCACCCACCTGAGGCGCGGCAGGACGTCTCCGGGGGAGGTCGGCATAGCCGTGGTGCCGGGCCACCTCTTCGATGACGTCGATCTCGCGCTCGGTGTCGGGACGGAAGGTCGGAACCGCGACGTCGATTACCCCCGGCGATGGCCGCTCGCAGGTGAACCCGATGGGCTCGAGGTACCCGACCACGCGCTCATCGTCGAGATCGCTCCCGAGAACAGCATTCACGCGGGCTGTCCGCACCCGCACCCGAGCGGGTGCCGGCACCGGGCCGCGCACGTCGAGGACGCCGTCCGCGCTGCGATAGTCGACCCCGGCCGTGGGCCCGAGCAGGTCGCACAGGCGCAGGACGGCACGATCGATCCCCTCGGGGTCGCAGCCGCGCTCGAAACGAGCCGAAGCCTCGGACCGAAGGTTCAACCGCTTGGAGGTCCTGGCGATGGCCATCGGCGTGAAGTACGCCGCCTCGAGCAGCACACGGCTCGTCGCGGGCGAGATCTCACTCGTGGCCCCACCCATGATCCCGCCGATGCCGATGGGCACGTCGTCGGCATCACAGATGACGCAGTCGCGACGGTCGTCACCGATCCCCACCGAACGCTCGCCCAGACGGCGCTCGATGCCGTCGAGCGTGGTCACCACCTCGCCGGGTCGTGCGGCTCGGACCCGCAGCCCGTTCCCACCGACCAGGTCGAGGTCATAGGGGTGGGTGGGCTGGCCGAGATCGAGCATGACGTAGTTCGACGCGTCGACGACGTTGTTGATGGGGCGCATGCCGGCCAGGGTCAGGCGACGGGCGATCCAGTCCGGTGACGGCCCGACACCGACGCCGAGGAGGACGCGCGCCGTGAAGCGCGGACACAGGTCCAGGTCGAGCACCTCGACCGTGGCGAGGGTCCCCACCGGCGCGCCGGGGTCGGTGACCGGCGCAGGGGGCTCGGGCAACGAGAACGGGAGGTGCAACGCGGCCGCGAGGTCGCGGGCGATTCCCGCCACGCACCACGCGTCGGGACGATTGGCCTCGACCGCGATGTCGAAGACCGTGTCCGGACCGAGCCCGAGCGCATCGATGAGACGGGCCCCCGACGTGAGCGCGGCCGGGAGGTCAGATCCATCCCCGTCGCCGCTGCCCGTGGCGTCGTGCACGATGAGGATCCCCTCGTGGTCCTCGGTGAGCCCGAGCTCGCGCCCCGAGCACAGCATCCCGTTGGAGACGACGCCCTTCATCTTGCGCCGGCCGATCTCGAGACCGCCCGGGAGCACCGAGCCGACCGGGGCGAAGGGGATGAGGTCACCCTCGTGGAAGTTCCAGGCCCCGCACACGACCTCCACCGGTTCACCGCCCGCCTCGACCACGACACGACGGATGCGGTCGGCGCCCGGGATGGTGCCGATCTCGAGGACGCGCGCCACGATGACGTCTCCGAGGCCCTCGCCGACGCGTTGGACCTCCTCGACGACGAGGCCGAGGTCATCGAGGACCGACGCCAGGTGGGCGGGGTCGCCTTCGAAGGGGGCGAAGTCGGTCAGCCACGACAGGGGGACGCGCATCGGAGCGATCAGATCTGGCGCAGCACGCGCACGTCGTTGTCGAAGAACACCCGCATGTCGGGGATCTCGTGGCGCACCTGGGCACAGCGGTCGATACCGAACCCGAAGGCGAACCCCGTCCATTCGTCCGCATCGAGCCCGACGGCGGCGAAGACGGCCGGATCCACCATGCCGCAGCCACCGAGCTCGATCCATCCCGTCTGGGAACAGGTCCGGCAGCCCTTTCCCTTACAGATCGTGCACGTGACCTCGAACTCGGCCGAGGGCTCGGTGAACGGGAAGTAGGAGGGGCGCAGTCGGCTGTGGATGTCGGGACCGAAGTACGCGGTGGTGAAGGTCTCGATGGTGCCGGCGAGGTCGGCGAAACTGATGCCGCGGTCCACCACCAAGCCCTCGATCTGATGGAAGGTCGGGATGTGGCGCGCGTCGGGCGTGTCGCGGCGGTAACACTTCCCCGGCATCACCGCGTAGATGGGTGGGCCCTGGCTCTCCATCAGGCGAACCTGCACCGGTGAGGTATGGGTGCGCAGCATCACGGTCTCGGGCTCCCCGAGCTCGAGGTAGAGCGTGTCCCACATCCCGCGCGCGGGGTGGGCCGGCGGCATGTTCAGGGCTTCGAAGTTGTACCAGTCGGTTTCGGCTTCGGGGCCCTCGGCGACGACGAACCCCATCCCGACGAACACGTCCTCGAGCTCGTCGCGAGTGCGCTGGACGACGTGCAGGCGTCCCCGCACGGGGGGTGCGATGACCTCGGTCAGGTCCAGCCGTTCGGCTTGCAGCCGATGCGTGCGCTCGACGAGCTCGAGGGCTCGTCGCCTCTCGGCCAGGCTCGACTCGATCTGTCGACGTGCCTCGTTGAGACGACGCCCGGCTTCGGGGCGTTCCCCCGGCTCGAGCCCGACCAAGCCCTGGTGGGCCCGGGCCAGAGCCGACCGCTTTCCCAGAAGCTTGGTCTGCAATTCCTCGAGGGCCGCCACCGTGGTGATTGTGGCCAGTTGCGCGGTGGCCGACGCGACGAGCTCGTCGGGTCCGACCCCCGAGCCGGGCCCCTCGCCCGCGGCCGGCGGCGGGGTCATCGGGCCTCGTCCATGGAGTGGAGGTTAGAACGCCGGCGTGCCGCCTCGAAGCAGAGGACGGCGGCCGCGGTCGACACGTTGAGCGACTCGGCGCCGCCTCCCATGGGAATCGTCAGTCGGCCGTCCAGGCGCTCCTCGAGGAGCGGAGGGAGCCCGCTGGCCTCGTTGCCGAGTACCAACGCCAGAGGCGTGGACAGGTCGACGTCGGTGTACGGAGTACCACCTCTCGACACAGCGGCCAGACAGCGCAGTCCGTGCCCGCGCAGCGCGTCGAGGGCGTCGCCGGCATCACCGGCCATCACGATCGGAATGTGGAAGACCGACCCGGCCGACGCCCGCACCGTCTTGGGGTTGAAGGGGTCGACCGTCCCCTCGCTGCACACCACGGCGCCCGCCCCCGCCGCGTGGGCCACGCGGATGACCGCCCCGGCGTTGCCGGGATCTCGGACATCGACACACACCACCACGAACGTCGTGTCCGCCAAATCCTCGAGGGTGGCGGTGGGCATCCCCACCACGGCCAGGACCGGCTGCGGCGTGACAGTGTCGGCAACGCGTTCGAGCACACCGGGAGCGAGGTCGAAGACGCGGGCTCCCTGTTGCAGTGCTGCGTCGAGCAGCGACGCCATCTCGGGGTGGGACCGGGCCCGGTCGTCGACGAACACTGCTTCGACCGGCGCGCCGGCCTCGAGCGCGCTGGCGAGGAGCTTGACCCCCTCGACGACGAACGCCCCCTCCGACCGGCGCGTGCTGCGCCGCGCCAGGAGCCGGCGCAGGCGCTGAACCCGCTGGTGCCGGAAGGCAAGCCCCGTGGTCAGGAGCGGTCCCCGGCCTCCGCAGCCACCGGCGTCGAAGGTCTGTCGGCCAAGGCCGACGTCGCCACCCCCACCAGGCGCGTGAACGCCTCGGGGTCCGTGACCGCCAGGTCGGCGAGCACCTTGCGGTCCACCACGATCTCGGCCTCGCGCAGCCCGGCGATGAGCCGGCTGTAGCTGATGCCGTTGGCCCTGGCCCCGGCGTTGATCCGCTGGATCCACAACCGCCGGAAGTCCCCCTTGCGCGCCCGGCGGTCGCGGTACGCGTACTGCAGGGAGTGCATGACCGCCTCGTTGGCGGAACGGAACGTGCGGCTCCGGTTGCCGTAGTAGCCCTGGGCCGACTCGAGGACGGCGCGACGGTGCTTATTTCCGTTGACAGCGCGCTTCACCCTGGCCATGACCAGCTCCTTTCGTGGACAACTTCGAATCGCGCCACCGCGCCCCGGCGCGACGACGGCGGCGGGCCCGAGCCCGCCCATGCGTTACCGACCGAGCAGTCGCCGCACCTCGCGACGGTCCGCAGCAGAGACTTCGGTCTCGCGCCCGAGGCGGCGCGTCCGGACACTGTTCTTCTTCTCGAGCAGGTGGGAGCGGTTGGCCTGGCGGCGACGGAGCCGGCCGGTGCCCGTGACCTTGAAGCGCTTGGCAGCGCCCCGGTCGGTCTTCATCTTCGGCATGTCACGTTCCTTCCTCGCGGCCGGGCCCTGCATCCCCTGTGGCCGCTGCTGGTGCCTCGGCGGGCGTTCCGCCGTTCGTCCCCACCGCTCCGGGGCTCGCGCTCTTCACGGGCCTTGCCGGCTCCCCGCTCGAAACGCCGGGGACTTCGTCATCGTGCTGGGCGGCCCTTGCCGCCGCTGACTGCTTGGCCCGCTTGTCCGGCGCGAGCACCATCACCATGTTGCGACCATCGAGCCTCGGATCAGACTCCACCCTCGCTGTCCCGTCCACGTGCTCTGCCACCCGGTCGAGGATCTTCTTCCCCAGTTCGGGATGGAACACCTCTCGACCACGGAACATGATCGTGACCTTGACCTTGTGCCCTTCGTTCAGGAACTTGAGCACCTGCCGGGTCTTGGTGTCGAAGTCACCGGGACCGATCTTCGGCCGGTACTTCATCTCCTTGATCCCGACGCTGGTGGTCTTGCGCCTGGACTCCTTGGCTTTCTGCGCCTCGTCGAACTTGTACTTGCCGTAATCCATGATGCGGCAGACAGGCGGGTTGGCCAGAGGTGCGACTTCGACCAGATCCAGGTCGAGCTGCCGGGCGATCGCCAGAGCCTCGGGCAACGGGCGTATCCCGAGCTGGAGGCCATCTGGGTCCACCAGGCGAACATCGCGCGCACGAATGCGGTCGTTGATCCTGGTCTCGTTGGTCGTCATGGGTGTGGCGATGCGACATCACTCCCGTCGTTACAGGACTCCGGGTCTCCCCGAAGCCATTAGCGGAAGCGAGGTCGCTGCCCTCGGTGTCCCCTCACGGGACCCCTGCGAAACCCGACGCACCGTTACCCGGTGGCGGGTGGGGGTTCGCCCGGCGACGTGACCCCGCTTTCCCTGGTGGCTCAACGTTCTACGCTACCAGGCGTGAGCAGCCTCTGGACACCTGAGGGCGAGCACCGCGTGCGGCCCGCCGGTGACGACAGCACCGACCGCGACTCCCCCGGAGCACCATCTCGCTCGAATGACGCGGGTGCACCCGGCGGGGGCCCGGGCGGCACTCCCCCCGAGTCGATCGGGGCCGACGAGCTCGATCTCGACGACCTCGGGCCCGAGGAACAAGCCGAGCTCGCCGGTCGGCTCGACGAGCTGCGACGCCAGCTGTTGGGCACCCCGGCAGAGGTTGTCGTAGCCAACCATGCCTACGGCTTGTTCGAGCTGGCCGCCATCCACCTGTCGCAACAGCCGCCCCAGCGCGACGAGGCCCGCCTGGCGGTCGACGCCATGGCCACACTCGTCGAAGGCCTGGCGGGACGGCTCGGGGAAGCCGAGCGCTCCCTCAAAGACGCCCTGGCCCAGATCCGGCTCGCCTTCATCCAGATCAGCGAGGCCACGGCCGCCCGCGACCCCGAGGCTGGCGACTTCGAGGCCGGCGACCCCGAGACCTGATCACCCGAGAACTGACACCCTGAAGCTGCGCCCCGCTGCTTCCGCGGACGCGCGTCGTCAACCGCGCAACGTCAACCGCGCAACGTCAACCGGCGGTGATCGTCGTCACGGCGCGTGCCTCGTAGTGCCCGCCGTGTCCGGGCGCCACCGAGAACACCACCCGGGTGCCGAGCTCCACCTGCCGGGTCCCGTCCGCCAGTGCCGCGCAGTGGAACGGGTAGCTCGGGCCGTCGTCGGCGCGCACGACTCCGAGCCCCCGCGCCTCATCGAATTCGACGACCTCACCGATCCTCGGTGCGGCCGGGCCGCGGCGAGCATGGGCCATCGCCGTGTCAGCCCCTCAATGGACGATCTTCGAAAGGGGCAGCTCGATGATGTCGGTGGCACCACGATCCTTGAGCGCCGGGATCAACACGTTGACCTCGGTCTTGGGCACCACCGTCTCGACCGCGAACCCCGCACCGCCCGAGAGCTCCGACACCGTAGGCGACTTCAGCGCGGGCAGCACCGACACGACCGATTCGAGCTTGCTCGTCGCCACGTTGAGTTTGAGCAGCACCTTGCCCCTGGCCTCGAGCGCACCCTGGAGCAACGTCAACAGATGGCTCATGGCGAGTCGCTTCTCGGGATCCGAGGCCGCCACGGGGTTGGCGATTAGCTCGGTACGCGACACGAGCAGCGTGTCGACGACGCGCAGCCTTGCCGCCGCCAGGGCCCGCCCTGTCTCGGTGATCTCGACCACCGCGTCGGCGATGTCAGGGATCTTGGCCTCGGTGGCACCGTAGGACATGCGGATCTCGGCCTGGACGCCGTGCTTCTCGAGCACACGCCGGGTGAGTTCGGGGTACTCCGTCGAGACGCGCGCCCCCCTCGGCAGGTCGGCGATCGTGGTCACGGGAGAATCCATGGCGACGGCCAGGACCACGCGAATGGGGTTGGCCGTCGTCTTCGAGTAGGCGAGCTCACCGAGCGAGATCACCTCTGCACCGGTCTCCTCGATCCAGTCACGGCCCGTGATCCCCAGATCGAAGAGGCCCTCGGCGACGTAGCCGGGGATCTCCTGAGGTCGCAGGATGCGAACTTCGTCGACGCGAGGGTCGTCGATGGTGGCCCGGTAGTCGACCTCTGAGCTCCGCACCACGGCGAGGTCGGCCGCCGAGAAGAGATCGATTGTCGCCTTTTCGAGCGAGCCTTTGGGCAGCACGAGCCTGAGCATGGCGTGTCCCCCGCCCGCGCTCAGGACGCCGGGGCCGGAGCCGAGCCCGGCAGTTTTCGGAGGAGGTCGGCCATCTCGAGCGCGGTCACGACCGCTTCGTAGCCCTTGTTGCTCTCTCCTGCGCCGCACCGGGCCAGAGCTTGGTCCACGGTGTCGGTGGTGAGGACGCCGAACACCACCGGGACGCCGGTGTCCAGGGCGGCGCGCTGCAGGCCCGACGCGCACTCGCCGGCCACGAAATCGAAGTGCGCCGTCTCGCCCCGGATCACGGCTCCGAGGGCCACCACTGCGTCGACGGCTCCCGACTCGGCCAGGCGCATCGCCGCCAGGGGCAGTTCGAACGCACCGGGCACCCAGGCCACGGTCACCGTGGTGGCTTTGATGCCGCTGGCCTCGAGACCGGCGAGCGCTCCCTCGAGCAGACGTTCGGTGATCCCACCGTTGAACTTGGCGCACACCATCGCCACGCGGGTCTCACCCGCGACTCCGCCCACGTGAGACGCGCCGACGCGACGCGCCACCTCGTCGACGGCGGCCGCCGACAGGGCCGTGGCGTCAGAGCTTGTCATCACGCACGTCGTCGTCGAGGCCTTCCATGAAGTGACCCATGCGCTCGCGTTTGGTTCGCAGGTAGGCGATGTTCTCGGGGTTCGAGTGCAGCGTGAGTGGAACGCGTTCGACGATGTCGAGCCCGAAGCCCTCGAGGCCCCCGTACTTCATGGGGTTGTTCGTCATCAGGCGCATCGTGGTGACACCGAGATCGACCAGGATCTGGGCCCCGATACCGTATTCCCGGTTGTCCACCGGCAAACCCAGCTCCAAGTTGGCGTCGACGGTGTCGTGACCCTGCTCCTGGAGGTTGTATGCCCGCAACTTGTGAGCGAGCCCGATGCCCCGCCCCTCGTGACCGCGCAGGTACACGATGACGCCGGTCCCCTCTTTGGCGATCAGGCGCACGGCTTCGGCCAGTTGAGGACCACAGTCACAACGCAACGATCCGAAGGCGTCCCCGGTCAAGCACTCGGAGTGGACCCGGACGAGCACGTCGCTCTTTCCCCGGACGTCGCCGCGTACCACGGCGAGGTGGTGCTCGCCGTCGATCTCGGACTCGTAGACGTAGCCGGCGAAGTCGCCGAACTCGGTGGGGATGCGCGCCGGCCCGGCGATGCACTTCACCAATTTGTCCTTGTGGCGCCGGTACCGGATCAGATCGGCGATGGTGATGAGTCGCATCCCATGCGTCTCCGCGAACTGCTCGAGCTCGGGGAGCCGGGCCATGCGGGTCTTGTCGGCCGAGACGAGCTCGCACAGCACACCGGCCGGGTACAGGCCCGCGGCGGAGACGAGGTCGATGGCCGCCTCGGTGTGCCCGGCGCGCTTGAGCACCCCACCGGGCCTGTACCGAAGCGGGAAGATGTGTCCGGGACGGTTGAGCTCGGTCGGGCGGGTGTGCGGATCGATGAGGGCGTGGATCGTCGAGGCGCGGTCTTCAGCCGAGATGCCCGTCGTGGTCCCGTGGCCGTAGTCGACGCTGACCGTGAATGCCGTGCGCTGCGATTCGGTGTTCTCGCTGACCATGAGCGGAAGCTCGAGCTCGTCGGCACGCTCGGGCAGGAGCGGCACGCAGATGACACCCGAGGTGTGAGCCAGGAAGAAGGCGATCTTCTCGGGCGTGACGGCTTCGGCCGCCATGATCAGGTCGCCCTCGTTCTCGCGATCCTCGTCGTCGACCACGACGACGATCTCCCCGTTCCCGATTGCCTCGATGGCGTCCTCGATGGCGCTGAAGCTGGTCACGCCGTCACCCCGACGTTCGGCCCCTGGGCCTCGGCAGGGGCGAGCTCGACGCGCAGATCGGACCCGAGCCGCGTGACCGACACCAGCCGACCGCGCCAGAGATCCTCCACGCGAGGTGCGCCCGGCCCGCTGAACATAGGCACGGCGTCGTCCCCTCCGAACAGGGCCGGGGCGAGGTACAGGACGTAGCGGTCAACGAGCCCTGCGGCGTGGAACGCGTGGGCGACGCGGGCTCCGCCTTCGACGAGCACCTGCAGCACACCTTTGGCGCCGAGCTCGTCGAGGACGGCGCCGGGCTCCCCCGACAACTCGAGCGCGGGGTGGACCTTGGCACCGTCGGGCACCTGCCCGAGGACGACGCGCAAGGGCTGGTGTTCGGGGAGCGGGTCGACGCGCACCGTCAGCTCCGGGTCGTCGGCCCGAACCGTGCCTGCCCCCACGAGCACGGCGTCCGACAACGCCCGCAAACGATGGGCATCAGCGCGCGCCGCCTCACCGGTGAGCCAGCGCGCCGTGCCGTCGGGCGCGGCGATGCGGCCGTCCATGGTGGCCGCCAGCTTGAGCACGACCCAGGGTCGTCCGCTGACGCGGTGCTTGAGATAGGGCGCCAGAAGCTCGGCGGCCTCTTCCGCCCCCACACCGACGTCCACCGCCACCCCGTGGTCCCGAAGGATGGCCACCCCTCGCCCCGACACCTGCGGATCGGGATCGAGCACCCCCACAACCACGCGTGACACTCCGGCTGTGAGGATCGCCCCGGTGCACGGAGGAGTGCGGCCGTGGTGCGCGCACGGCTCGAGGGTCGTGAACAGCGTCGCACCCCGGGCCCGTTCCCCAGCCGACTCGAGGGCGACTACCTCGGCGTGCGGGCCACCGGGCGGAGCGGTCGCCCCTTCGAAGGAGTCACCCTCGGGCGTCACCACGATCGCGCCCACCCAGGGGTTCGGGGACGTGCGTGTCCGGACCGACGCTGCGAGCGCTAGGGCCCGACGCATGGCGGCGAGATCTTGGTCCCGGATACCCACCCCGGGCGGCTCCTGCGAGGCCGTCATGGGACCACCAGTCTACTTGGCCTCGTCTACTTGGCCTCCGGGCAGGGCTTTTTCTCCGGCCACCCGGAGCCGACGCGCCGCCTCCCAGGGACGATCGTCGGCGAAGATGGCCGACCCGGCCACGAGGACGCGCGCGCCGGCCCGCACGACCGCACCCACGGTGTCCACGTCGATTCCCCCGTCCACCTCGAGCTCGGCGCTGAGCCCTCGCCGGTCGAGCTCGGCCCGGGTGCGGGCGATCTTGGGCAACACCTCGGCCATGAACCGCTGACCCCCGAAGCCGGGGTGGACCGTCATACACAGGATCAGGTCCGCGTCGGCCAGAAACGGATCGATGGCCTCGTACGGGGTCTCGGGATTGAGCGCGAGCCCAGCGCGCAGCCCCAACGCCTTGGCCTGCGCCAGGAGGGCGGCGGTGTCGCCCACTTCGACGTGCACCGTGCACCCGTCGGCCCCGGCGCGGCGGAACGACTCGAGGAAGTCTCCGGGGTTGGTCATCATGAGGTGGCAGTCGAAGAACAGGCCCGAATGCTTGCGCAGCGACTGCACGACCGGAGGGCCGATGGTCAGGTTCGGGACGAAGTGGCCGTCCATGACATCGACATGCAGCCAGTCCGCCTCGGGAGCCACCTCGCCGACGGCTTCGGCCAAGCTGCCGAAGTCAGCCGACAAGACCGAGGGGGCGATCCGGAGCATCCGCGCCGAGCCTAATGGCGCGGATCGTCGTCCCCGAGCCTGTCGCCCACCTCCGCCCGCACGCCTCGGCACCACGCTGGGGCCGCCATCGGACGCTTGCCGGCCGGCTGGACCTCGAGGAGCTCCAGGACTCCGTCACCGGTGTGGACCGAGGTCCCGAGCAGCCCCCCGGGGACCGGCACCGCGCTCGAGGCCGGCTCGGCGCCGTCCGGCGAGGACCGGGCCACGGCGTCGAGCACGAGGAGACGCTCGTGGCGGAACGTGGTCCAGGCCCGGTCGAGTCGCACGACACGTTCGAGGTCCGAGGCCGGTCGAGCCCAGTCGAGGCGGAGCTCTTCGGGCTTCACCTTCTCGGCGTAGGTCACGTCCCCGTGTTGCGGCGAGCCGCCGGGAAGCTCGTCGACCCCGGTGGCGAGGGTGTCGACGAGCAATTGTGCACCGATCACGGCGAGTCGATCGGTGAGCGCGGCCACGTGCTCGCGCTCGCCGATCCTCACACGCTGCGACGCGAGCACCGGCCCGGTGTCGAGACCCTCCTCGAGTCGCATGACACAGACGCCGGTCTCGGCGTCGCCCGCCAGGACGGCCCGCTCCACGGGCGCGGCACCACGCCAGCGCGGCAACAGGGAGAAGTGGGCGTTCACCATGGGGAGGGCGTCGAGGATGCGTCTCGGGATGATGCGGCCGTAGGCCACGACGACACCGAGGGCGGAACCCGTCGCCACCACGTCGTCGAGACGGTCCGTGACTTCGAGCCCGAGATCCAACGCCAGTCGCTTGGTCGGGCTCGGCGTGCGGGCCGCGCCTCGTCCGCGTCGGACATCGGCCCGGCTCACCACCAGGGCCACATCGTGCCCGGCGCGCACGAGCGCCTCGAGTGAGACCGCGGCGGCCGGGGGTGTCCCCAGGAAGACCAGGCGGGCCACCGGCGGCGGTGCGTCGCTACAGGCCGGAGTGCGTGGCGGGCCGGTCGTCGACGGCGAGCGTGCGCAACCCGTCGGGATCCGCGTCGGGCAACCCGAGGGCCCGGGCCCGCAAGATCCGCTTGGCCTCCTTGCGCTGGTCCTCGTCGAGCCGCTGGACGAGCAGCACGCCGTCGAGGTGGTCGACCTCGTGTTGGAACACCCGGGCGAGGTACTCGTCTGCCTCGATGGAGATCTCATTGCCGTCGAGGTCCAGTCCGGTGAGATGCACCTGCTTGGGACGCACGATGGGCCATGACAGTCCGGGCACCGACAAGCAGCCCTCGTCGAAGGTCCACTCCCCTCGGGCCTCGGCGAGCACCGGGTTCACGACGGTGACCGGGCCCTCCCCGTCGCCGGTGTCGTAGACGAACATGCGCTTCTGCACACCCACCTGGGGTGCAGCCAGGCCCACGCCCGGCGCCTCGTACATGGTCTGCACCATGTCGTCGGCGAGCTGCTTGAGCGCCCCGTCGATGTCCTCGACGTCTGCCGCCCGCTGGCGCAGCACAGGGTCGCCGTAGAGGCGGATGGAGTACCTCGACATGCCGGCCATCGTACCGGGACCGTCCCGGACCGCCGGCGTCGTGGATCCCCAGGCCCGATGCGGTGACGCCAGGGCCGACTCCGGTGGCTCAAGACCGCACGGGATCGACCTCCACCCTGAGCCGACCCGGGGGGCGCGCCACGTTCGCCAGGAGGTCGCACAGCTCGGTGTGGCCCGGAGCGCGCACCGACCACGCGCCGTCGACAGGGCCGCTCACCTCGATCGCCTCGGGCGCATGCTGTCGCAATGCGGTCCCGTAGGCGTCTGCGGCCGCGCCTGACACCACCGCCAGGGCGCTGAAAGGGGGAAGAAGGAGGGCGCGACGCACCTCCGCCTCCGCCGTCGCCAGGACGCCCGGGTCGGCTGACACCGCGGCGACGAGCACAGGGTGTCGGGGCTGGCGCGTCTGGACGACCACACGCCCCGGGGCGCGATCAGCAGCGTGGCCTCCTCCGGTACCGGCCACGAGCCGGGCCGCTCTCGCCAGGAGTGCCAGCGCCTGCTCGGCGGCGCGGAACCGGGGGGCGAGGAGCTCCGAGTCGAACTCCAAGAACACCACGACGGCGGCGTCAGGGACACGATGTAACGCCGCCTCGGTACCAACCACGACCCGGGCGCGCCGGACGCGATCGTCTTCACCTTGGTCTGCGGGCGCCGGTCCCCACACCTCGGCGACCGTCGACCCGGCGAGCGCTTCGAGCTCTTCGCGCACGCGCGTGACACCGAGGCGCAGTGCCTTCATGCGGGTGGCGCCGCATCGGGCGCATACGACGGGACGTTCCTGACCGCAACGCCGGCATCGCAGCCGTGGAGGCGAGGGCGCACCATCGGACTCGCTCGGCGCCGCGACCTCAGCCCGAGTCCCCCGGCTGCGCTCACCGACGAGCTCGAGAGCGGCGCCACAGTGCTCACAGCGCGCCAGTTCTCCACACGCCGCGCACCCCAGCAGGCGCACACGCCCCGTCCGGTTCACGACGCACACCACCCGTGCGTCGGGTGACGCCGTGACGTCTCGGACCAGGCGCACGAGGCGCTCGGAGAAGAGCCCGGTGCGCGGGTCGTCACTGCGACGATCGATGACCTCGACCGCGGGCCAGCCTCGACGCTCGAGAGTGCGGGGCCCGACCACCAAGGCACCGCTGTGCAGGATCTCGAGGGTCGGGCACGGTGAGACGAGTGCGCACGGTGCACCGTCACGCCGGGCGCGCTCGGCCACCACCGCCCACGCCGCCCAGGTGGGGGCCCGCTCTTCGTGATACGCCTCGTCGTGGGCGTCGAGCACCACGGCCGCCACCAGTCGCGGCACCGGTGCGAAGGCCGCGGCGCGCGTCCCCACCACCACGCATCCTCCGGCGCGCGCCCGGGCCCAGTCGCCGGGGAGCAGTGCCGTGGGGATTCCCGCCGAACGCAGCCGCTGTGCCACATCGCCCGCCGCCCGGAGACCCGGGGCGAGCACGAGCGCGCCGGCATCGACGCCGGCGCCTTCGCATCGAGCCGCCGCCGCCGACACGATGGACCACGGATCACTTGCCGGCCCGAGGCGGACCACGGTCGTCCCCCCGCCGAGCCCCACCGGGCCTTCGGGTGGTGCGCCGGGGACGGGCCAAACCCTCACCGGATTACCGATCGAAGGCAGGCTCCGCACCGCGAGGGTCGAAGAGGCGGTGCGCAGGAAGGCGGGGACGGGGCCGGCCCAGCGCCATGCCGCCCAGGTGGCCAGCTCCAGCACCGCCGGCGGGGGGCCCCAGCCGCGCACGGCGGAGATCGGTCGGAGCACGACTCCGGGCGTCGGGTCCACGTGGTCCTCGACGACCCACCCCCCCACGCGCCGCGCCCCGAGGGCGATGCGGACCTGGGTGCCGACGCGCACGCGATCGGCGAGGGCGGCCGGCACGCTGTAGTCGAAGGTCTTGCGCAGCGCGTTGACGTCGGGGAGCACCCGTACGACGCGTTCGATGTGCTGCGCCGGCATGGCGGCAGTCTGACGCAGCGCTGGGTCGGGGTATTCCCCCGCCTCCGACGCCCCTACAGGCCGAGGGAGCGCTTGAGGTCGTCCACCCGGGGCGTGGCCTCCCAGGTGAATTCCTTGTCCGAACGCCCGAAGTGCCCGTAGGCGGCGGTGCGACGGTAGATCGGGCGCTTGAGGTCGAGGTCACGGACGATGGCCGCCGGTCGCAGGTCGAACACCTCGCGCACGGCGTGCTCGATCTTGACGGGGTCCACGGTCTCGGTGCCGAAGGTCTCGACCATGAGCGAGACGGGACTGGCCACGCCGATGGCGTAGGCCACCTGGACCTCGCACCGCTTCGCCGCTCCGGCTGCCACCACGTGTTTGGCGACCCACCGAGCGGCGTACGCCGCGGAGCGGTCGACCTTGGACGGGTCCTTACCCGAGAAGGCGCCACCACCGTGCCGGGCCATCCCGCCGTAGGTGTCGACGATGATCTTCCGACCGGTGAGCCCGGTGTCGGCGTGCGGCCCGCCCAGCTCGAAGCGGCCCGTGGGATTGGCGAGGATGCGCAGCGCCGAGGTGTCGAGGTCGGGCGGCAGCAAAGGGTGGATCACGTGTTCACGGAGATCGGGGAGCAGCAGGGTCTCGATGTCCACACCCGCGGCATGCTGCGTGGAGATGAGCACGGTGTCGATGGCGACGGGCCGACCCGACTCGTAGACGACGCTCACCTGTGTCTTGCCGTCGGGTCGTAGGTAGGGAAGGACGCCGACGCGCCGGACCTGAGCCAGGCGCTGCGCCAGGCGGTGGGCCATCCAGATGGGCAACGGCATCAGGTCGGGCGTCTCGTCGCACGCGTACCCGAACATCATCCCCTGGTCGCCCGCACCTTGGGCGTTGAGCTGGTCCTCTCCGCCCGAGCCGGTCCGAAGCTCGTGCGCTGCGGTCACCCCTTGAGCGATGTCGGGAGACTGCTCGTCGAGCGCCACCAGGACCCCGCACGTGCGACCGTTGAATCCGTAGGCGTCGCTGTCGTAGCCGATGTCGCACACGACGTCCCGGGCCAAGCTGGCGATGTCGATGTAGCACTTCGTCGAGATCTCACCCGCCACCACGACGAGGCCGGTCGTGAGCAGTGTCTCGCACGCGACCCTGCCGTCGGGATCAGCTGTCAGTACCGCATCGAGCACCGAGTCCGAGATCTGGTCGGCCATCTTGTCGGGATGACCTTCGGTCACCGACTCCGATGTGAAGGTATGGCGCGTGGTCACGAGTCGCTCCTCGAGTTGTCGTCCCCCCCAGAGGCACCGGCACGCCGAATGCCCCCGCCCTGACGTTGTCCGCCCAGGCGATCGATCACACTATCCAAAATGGCGTGGGCCACCTCGAGCTTCGAGGTCAGAGGGACCTCCCGACACGTGCCGTCGGACCCGAACACGGTCACCGCGTTGGTGTCGTGGTCGAAACCCACCTGATGAGCAGAAACGTCGTTGGCCACGATCAGGTCGAGGTGCTTGCTCCGGAGCTTGGCGGTCGCTCGCGACGCCATGTCGTGGGTCTCGGCCGCGAACCCCACGAGCACCTGCCCCTCACCTCGGCGCCGGCCGAGCTCGGCGAGGATGTCGGGGGTGGGCTCGAGCACGAGATCGGGCACACCGTCGGCCTTCGACAACTTGGCCTCGGCGGGTGACTTCAGCCTGAAGTCCGCCACCGCGGCCGCCATCACCACCACGTCGGCACCGGCGCCACGTTCGAGCATGGCCGCTTCCATCTGGGCTGCGGTCTCCACCCCCACGACCTCGATGCCGACAGACACGGGGCGGCGAGCCGTGGTCACGAGGACGACGTCGGCACCTCGCGCCGCGGCCGCTTCCGCAACGGCGTGACCTTGCTTGCCCGACGACCGGTTTGAGATGAAGCGCACGGGGTCGATGGGCTCGCGAGTGCCGCCCGCGCTCACGACCACGCGCCGCCCCGCCAGGTCGCGTCCACGCGGGGTGGAGCCCAACACCGTCAATGCCGCGGCCACGATGTCGACGGGATCAGCAAGACGCCCGGCCCCGACGTCACCGCCGGCGAGGCGCCCCTCGCCCGGTTCCATCACATGGACGGCGCGCCGGCGCAACGTCGCCAGGTTCTCCTGCACGGCGGGGTGCTCCCACATCTCGGTATGCATGGCGGGGCACACCATCACCGGCGCGCGCGTGGCGAGCACCGTCGCGCTGAGCAATCCGTCGGAGATCCCATTGGCGTAAGAGCCGAGAAAGCGCGCCGTCGCGGGCACCACGAGCACGAGGTCAGCGCGTTGACCCAGATGGGTATGCGGAATGGGGTCCGCTTCGGACCACAGGCTCTTTTGCACGGGCTCCGACGCCAGCGCGGAGAAGGTCACCTCACCGACGAACCGGGTGGCGTCATCAGTGAGAACCGGAATGACGTGGGCGCCGGCGTCGACGAGCCGACGACACACTTCCACCGCCTTGTACGCGGCGATACCGCCCGTCACGCCCAAGACAACGGTCTTCCCCGCGCCGGGGCCTCGCGTCATTGTCCGAGCTCCCCGGGGCTGGTCGCGGGCGGGCACTCCCGCCTGCTACTCGCCGGCCTCCGGCTGGTCCGCGACGACCTCTTCGGCAACCTCGGAGACAACCTCGGCGGCGAGTTCACCGGTGAGCGCCGTGAGCTCGGGGCCGGCGGCCGCGACGTCTCCCTCTGGCTCCTCGACACCCTCCTCGCCCTCTTCGGTCGGGTCGATGCGGTGGTAGGTGGCCTTGCCGGCCGCCACTTCCTCAAAGGCGATCGTGAGCGGCTTGCCCGAGACCGAGGTCACCTGGGGCGGGACGACGAAGCCGAGGCCCTCGCCCAGCTGGTTGTAATACGAGTTGATCTGCCGGGCCCGCTTGGCCGACAGAGCCACCAGGGTGAACTTGGAGTCGACCTTGTCGAGAAGATCCTCGACGGGCGGATCCATGAGCGTCGAGCGGCGCTGGGGCAATTCAGGCTCCTCCACGGTGGCCGGCCGGCGAATCCGGCGGGAGATGGCGGTGAGCTTCCAGTATACCGGCCACCTGGGACACTGCCCGGTCCACCTCGTCATTTACGACCACAAAGGGCGTCAATTCCTTGCCCAGGCGCATCTCCTCGGCGCCGATGGCGATCCGACGGTCGACTTCGGCGGAATCGTCGCCACGCTGGCGCAGACGCTCGCGCTGGATCTCCGGTGAGGGCGGGACCAGGAGGACCACCAGGGCTTCGGGGTGTCGCTTCCTCACCTGCCGCGCTCCTTGCAGGTCGATCTCGAGGACCACGTCCTTGTCGTGCGGAGCATCGGGAAGGGGCGTGCCGTAGAGGTGGCCGAGGAACTCCGCCCATTCGAGGAAGCCGTCGGCGGCGATCTTCTCCTCGAAGCGGGCGCGGTCGACGAAGGTGTACGCGTCTTCGGCTTCACCCGGACGCCGCGGCCGCGTCGTCCACGAGCGACTGAGCCAGAGCCCAGGGTCGCGTGCGACCAAGCGGTCGACGACGGTGCCTTTCCCCGCCCCACCGGGGCCGGAGATGACGAGGATCAGGACTTCGAGGTATGCGTCAGCAGAGAGTCGCGCTGGTTGGCACCGAGGCCCTGCAGACGACGACTCTCGCTGATTCCAACTGTTTCCATGAGACGACGAGCCTTGACCTTGCCGAGACCGGGGAGCGACTCGAGCACCGACAGCACCTTCATCTTGCCGACGGTCTCGTCGTTCTCGGCACGCGTGAGGAGCTCGGACAGGGTGATGGACCCCATCTTGAGCTTCTCTTTCACCTCAGCCCGCTCGCGGCGGACCTTGGCGGCCTTGTCCAGCGCCGCCTGGCGCTGCTCCGGGGTAAGTGCAGGAGGTTGCGGCATGCGGGCCACCATAGCGCCCTCGTGAGCGGGGGTCATCCGCCAGGCGAGGCGCTTGTCGATGCAACTTCGGAGGCCACCGAGGCCGCCATCGCTTCGGGGTCCTCGGCGGCGGTGACGGCACGGCCGATCACGAGAATGTCCGCGCCTGCCGCGATCGCGGCGGAGGGCGTGCAAGCGCGCGCCTGGTCGTCGGTCGAGGTCCCCGCCGGCCGGATCCCCGGCACCATCGTGAGGAGCCCGGGGGCGGCGCGGCGCGTGACCGACAGGTCCGAGGCGGCACACACAATCCCCCCGCAACCCGCCTCCGCCGCCAACCTCGACCGGGAGGAGAGAGCCTCGGGTGCAGCATCGGTGTCGCTCGTGAGCACCGTCACGCCCAACACGCAGGGTGTTGGTGCTCCGGCCGCCGATGCCCCTTCGGCCATGCCCGAGACAGCGGCTCGGACCATGGCCTCACCACCCTGCGTGTGAACCGTGGCGAAAGAGACGCCCAGTCCCCCCAGGACACGGGCGGCCCGGGACACGGTGGTGGGGATGTCGTGCAACTTGAGGTCGAGAAAGACCCGATACCCCTCGTCGGCCAAAGCCGAGACGGTCTCGGGGCCGGCCGCCCCGAACAGCTCGAGTCCCACCTTCGCCACTGCGAACCACGGTCGGAGCCGGCGCGCCAGGCGAAGCGCCACCACCAGGTCGTCCACGTCCAAAGCGAGGGCCAGCCGTTCACGGGGGTCGTCAGCCACGGCCCCTCCCCGGCGTGCCCGGGTCGGGTCTCGGGGGCGGCGGTGGGAGCGGTGGGACACGTGAGGGATTGTCGGGCCACGACACCGGGCCCGGTCGCGGTCGGTCGGGACCGCGAGTCCCGGGACGGTCCGGTGCCGGTGCCGGTGCCGGTGCCGACCACGGTGACGGGGCGGCGGGAGACCCCGGCGGGACCTCAACCGGAGGGTCGTAGCGAGGCTCGCCAGGGCGCGGCGGGACAAAGGGGCTCTGGTCCATCGTCGGGACGGCGATGGGCGCGCCCTGCACGGCACCCACGAGGCTGCGAACGTCGCCGACGTCGTGCAGCCGACACCAGCGTTGCAGTCCCGCCAGCACCCGGGCAGGGGCGCGCGGGTCGCGAAACGTCGCGGTGCCCACCTCCACCGCGTCGGCTCCGGCGAGCATCATCTCCACGACGTCGACCCCGCGACACACTCCCCCGACACCGACGATGCCGACGCCGGGGAACGCCACTCGACAGTCGTGCACGGCGCGCACCGCCACCGGACGGATGGCAGGGCCCGACAGTCCCCCGCCCCCCGCCGCCGAACCGAGGCGGTAGGTGCCGCGCTTCACGTCGATGGCCATGCCGAGGACGGTGTTCACGAGCACCAACGTCTCGGCCCCGGCGCGCAGGGCGGCGCCCGCGATGTCCACGATGTCGGGCACGTTCGGGCTCAGCTTGACCCACAGCGGCAGCCCACACGCGCCGGCCTCGGCCACAGCCTGGGCGGTGGCATGAGCGGAGTGGGCGAACATACGGCCGCGGTCCTCGATGTTGGGGCAACTGACGTTGACCTCGACGGCGACGACACCGGGGGCGCCGGCGAGCATCGCCGCGGCCTGTCCGTACTCCTCGGCGCTGCGCCCCCAGATGCTGGCCACCACGCGCGCGCCGCGATCATTGAGGTCGGGAAGCTCGTGGGCGAGCCATGCCGCCACCCCTGGTCCCTGGAGACCGACGGAATTCAGCATGCCGGCCGGCGTCTCGTGCACGCGCGGCGCAGGGTTGCCGGGCCACGCCAGAACCGACAGCGACTTCACCACGACGGCGCCGATCGTGGCGAGGTCGAAGTACGAGGCAAGCTCGGCCCCGTGGCCGGAGGTCCCCGACGCGGTGAGAACCGGGTTCGGAAGCGGGACCGACCCCACATGGGTCCGCAGGTCGACGGCCATCTTCATGCGTGGACCTCCTGCAGGCACACGACCGAGAGCCCATGACGTTGCCAGTCGACGATGCCCGTCGCCGCGGCGCGCGCCGCTGCAACCGTGGTCAGGCAGGGCACCTGGTGTGCGAGAGCGGCGGACCGGATGTGCACGCCGTCGGCGCGAGGTCCTCGGCCCCGCGGCGTGTTCACCACCAGCTGGACACGTCCCGACGCAATGAGCTCCACGGCGTCGAACGCCCCGGACTCCCCCACCTTGGCCACCACGGTTGCCACCGGGACACCGTTGGACTCGAGGAACGCGGCGGTTCCGGAGGTGGCGAGGAGCTCGAAGCCGATCTCGCTGAAAGTGCGGGCCGCCTCGAGGCCTCCCGCCTTGTCTCGATCCGCGAGCGACATGAACACCGCGCCTTCCGACGGGAGGCGCATCCCCGCCGCGATCTGGCTCTTGGCGAAAGCGAGGCCGAAGGTGGAGCCGATGCCCATCACCTCGCCCGTGGATCGCATCTCGGGGCCGAGCAGGGTGTCGACCCCGGGGAAGCGGTCGAAGGGAAGCACCGCCTCTTTCACACTGACCCACGCCCCACCGGTGGGCGGGCGCAGCAGGCCTTCGGCGCGCAACTCCGCCAAGGTGGCTCCGGTCATCACCCGGGCCGCCACCATGGCCACCGGCACGCCCGTCGCCTTGGCCACGAAGGGAACGGTGCGACTGGCACGCGGGTTCGCCTCGAGGACGTAGACCGATCCGTCTTTGACCGCGTACTGCACGTTGATGGGCCCGACGACCTCGAGTGCCTCGGCGATCGCGTGCGTGTGGGCACGAAGGGTCTCCATCACCGCGTCCGACAGTGACTGCGGCGGCAGCGCGCAGGCCGAGTCCCCCGAGTGCACGCCCGCTTCCTCCACGTGCTCCATCACCCCCGCGATCACCACGTCGCCGGTCCGGTCCCGCACGGCGTCAACGTCGACTTCGACGGCATCCTCGAGGAACCGGTCGACCAGCACGGGGCGCTCTGCAGTCGCGGCCCCTTCGCGGGCGAGTGACCCCGCCAACTCGTCGACGACCCTCGCCAGACGTTCGTCGTCGTAGACGATCTCCATGGCCCGACCTCCCAGCACGTAACTGGGACGGACGAGCACGGGGTACCCCACCTTTTGCGCCACGGCCAGCGCTTCTTGCACCGACACGGCGATGCCACCAGGCGGTTGGGGGATGCTCAGGCGCTCGCACAGGAGGTTCCAACGTTCTCTGTCCTCGGCCAGGTCGATCGAGGCGGGGCTCGTGCCGAGGACCAATTCTCGAGGCAGGCTGTGAGCGAGCTTGAGAGGGGTCTGGCCGCCGAGGCTGACGATCACGCCCGCGACCGGCGCGCCCCCGGGCCCCGACCCCGCCGCCGTCTCGGCGTCGAGCACGTTGGCGACGTCCTCGGCCGTGACGGGCTCGAAGTACAACCGGTCCGACGTGTCGTAGTCGGTGGACACGGTCTCGGGGTTGCAATTCACCATCACCGTCTCGTAGCCCGCGGCCCGGAGGGCCATCGACGCGTGCACGCAGCAGTAGTCGAACTCGATCCCCTGGCCGATGCGGTTGGGGCCCGACCCGAGGATGACCACGCGTGGGCGCTCGCTCGGTTGCACCTCGTCCTCGTCCTCGTACGTCGCGTAGTGGTACGGCGTCCGGGCCGCGAACTCGGCTCCACAGGTGTCGACAGTCTTGAACGTGGCGCGCACACCGGCGTCGAGGCGGGCGGCTCGCACCTCGGCCTCGGTGATCGTCGCCACCGCACCTTCGACACGCGGGGCGGACCCGCCCGACAGCAAATAGGCGATCTGGCTGTCGGAGAATCCGAGTCCCTTGACCGCACGCCAGGTGCGCCGGTCGAGGTCGGCGAGGCCGAGGCCCGAGGAGCCCATGGACTCGAGGCGGGTGCGGGCCTCGCTGATGATCGCCAGCTGGTCCAAGAACCATGGGTCCACACCGGTAGCGGCTGCGAGGGCGTCGGGCGTGACGCCTCGCCGCAGGGCCGCCTCGAGCTGGAAGATGCGTCCCGGTGTGGGCGAGCACGCCTGGGCCACGAGCTCGTCGTCGTCGAGGAGGTCGTACATGACTTCGGCGCGGTCCCCGTTGAGGCCGGCCCGGCCCTGCTCGAGCGAGCGGATCGCCTTCTGCAGTGACTCGGGGAACGTCCGGCCGATGGCCATCACCTCGCCCACCGACTGCATGCGGGTGCCGAGGCGTTCGACGGCACCGGGAAGCTTCTCGAAGGCCCAGCGCGGGATCTTGGTCACGACGTAGTCGATGGTGGGCTCGAAGCTCGCCGGCGTGGCACCGGTGATGTCGTTGGTGATCTCGTCGAGCGTGTAGCCGACGGCGAGGCGCGCCGCGATCTTGGCAATGGGGAATCCCGTCGCCTTCGACGCCAACGCCGAGGAGCGCGACACGCGTGGGTTCATCTCTATGACGAGGCGTCGGCCGTCTGTGGGCCTCACCGCGAACTGGATGTTCGACCCCCCGGTCTCCACGCCGACGCGACGGATACAGGCGAACGCGTCGTCACGCATGGCCTGATACTCGACGTCGGACAGGGTCTGCGCCGGGGCGACGGTGATCGAGTCGCCGGTGTGGACACCCATGGGGTCGAAGTTCTCGATCGAGCACACCACGACGCAGTTGTCCACCCGGTCGCGCATGACCTCGAGCTCGTATTCCTTCCACCCCGCGATGGACCGCTCGATCAGGATCTGGTGGACCGGGCTCGCCGCCAGCCCCTCGGCGGCCGCCTTGGCGAGCTCGGCACGCGTGTCAGCGGTCCCCGTGCCCGCTCCTCCCAGGATGAAGCTCGGGCGGATCATGAGGGGGAAGCCGATCCGCTCGCCCAGCGCCATGGCGTCGTCGAGATGCGTGGCGAACCCCGACGAGGGGACCTCGAGGCCGATCTCCTCCATGGCGGTCTTGAACTGGTCCCGGTCCTCGGCGGTGGCGATGGCTTGCGCATTGGCGCCGATGAGCTCCACACCGAATGTGTCGAGCACCCCTCGTTCGGAGAGCCCGAAGGCCAAGTTCAGGCCCGTCTGCCCGCCCATCGTGGGCAGCAGGGCGTCGGGCCGCTCGCGTTCGACCACGGCACTGAGCACGTCGAGGTCGAGGGGCTCCACATAGGTTCGGTCGGCGATGTCGGGGTCGGTCATGATCGTGGCCGGATTCGAGTTGACCAGCACCACGCGGTACCCCTCCGCGCGCAGGACCCGACATGCCTGGGTTCCCGAGTAGTCGAACTCACAGGCCTGACCGATCACGATCGGTCCCGATCCGATGACCAGGATGGTTTCGAGGTCCGTGCGACGCGGCATCAGACGTGCACCTCGTCGATCATGCGCCGGAACCGTTCGAAGAGATACCGGGCGTCGTGGGGGCCGGGCCCGGCCTCGGGGTGGTACTGCACGCTGAAGGCGGGGACCCCAGTGCAGCGGAAGCCCTCGACGACGCCGTCGTTCAGGTTGACGTGGGTGACCTCGGCCGCGAAGGGGCCCGACGTCGGGAGCGTGGCGCCGTCGACAGCGTAGTTGTGGTTCTGGCTCGTGATCTCGACCTGACCCGTGTCGAGTCGGCGCACGGGGTGATTGCCACCGTGGTGGCCGAAGGAGAGCTTGTAGGTACGCGCCCCGATGGCCTCGGCGAGCAGCTGGTGCCCGAGACAGATGCCGAACACGGGGACCCGGCCGAGCAGCTCGGCGATGATCGAAGCGTGCTCGGCGAGCGCGGCCGGGTCTCCGGGCCCGTTGGAGAGAAAGACACCGTCAGGCTCCAGGGCCAAGGTTTCCGACGCCCCATATGCGGCGGGGACCACCGTCACCGTCGCCATGTCGCCCAGAGCCCGCAGCATGGTCTCTTTCACCCCGAAGTCGTAGGCGACGATGCGAAGAGGGCCCGAGCCCCGCTCGTACGGTGCCGACACGGTGACGCCGGTCACGAGGTCGCGCCCGGTCGTCCCGGGCTCCGCCGCCGCCGCGGCGCGCAGGATCGACTCGGGCGCGGTGCCGAAGGCGCACCCCATGGCGCCGTCGACGCGCAGGTGCCGCGTGAGCCGGCGCGTGTCGATGCCCGCCACTCCGGGCAGCTCGTGGCGGCGCAAGAAGTCCTCGAACGAGCCCGTGGCGCGCCACGACGACGGCCTCGGGGGCACGTCGCGCACGACGACTCCCCGGCACCACGGGCGCGCCGCCTCGTCGTCGAGAGCGGTGACGCCGTAGTTCCCGATGTGCGGGTACGTGAACGCGACGACCTGCCCCGCGTAGCTCGGGTCGGTGACGACCTCTTGGTAACCCGAGAGCACCGTGTTGAACACGAGCTCACCCGTAGCCACGCCGTCAGGGGGGACGGCGCCGATGGCCTCGCCCTCGAACACCTCGCCGTCGGCCAACACGAGCAGGGCCCTTGACCGGCCCCCGAACCAGTCCCCGGTCGGTGACGGGGCGTCGACGCCGTCGGGTCGAGCCCGCCGATTCACCGCTGGGCCTCGGCGTCCACCACGACGGGCTCGCCTCGAAAGACGGTGTGACGGACCTGACCGGTCATGACGCGCCCTGCCCACGGCGTGTTGCGACTCCGACTGGCGAGCCGGGCGGGGTCCACCTCCCACGTCACGGCGGGGTCGATCACACAGATGTTGGCGGGTGCACCGGGCTCGATGGGCCCGCCCTGGTCGCCACCTTGGTCCGGCGCCAGCCCCGCGATGCGCGCCGGGCGCCACGACAGGAGGCCGAGCACGTCACGTGCCGACATCGTGCTCGGAGAGCCCTCGGCATCGGCTCCATCTGCCGACCCGCCGTTTCGCCCACGATCACCCGATCGCGTCCCGAGCGTCCCGAGCGCTCCGAGCGCGACGGAGAGCGCCGTCTGAAGCCCGAGCATCCCCGGAGGTGCGGCGTCGAGGGTGTCGTCCTTGCGCTCGGGGGGGTGCGGGGCGTGGTCGGTGGCGATGGCGTCGACCGTGCCGTTGCCACAGGCGGTACGCAGCGCCCAGACATCGGCGTCGGAGCGCAGGGGTGGGTTCACCTTGAACACCGGGTCGTAGCCGGCTAGCTCGGCGTGGGTGAGCGAGAGATGGTGCGGCGTCACCTCCGCCGTCACGGCCAGGCCCTCGGCCTTGGCGGTGGCGACGAGCGCCGCCGACCTCGCCGTGGAGATATGGAGAAAGTGCACCCGCCCTCCGGTCAGCCTCACCAACGCGATGTCGCGGGCCACCATCATCTCTTCGGCTTCGGCCGGGATCCCCGGCACGCCGAGCCGGCTCGACCACTCGCCTTCGTGCATGTGGCCACCGCGGGCGAGGGCGTCGTCCTCGCAGTGCTGCGCGAGCGTCACATCGAAGCCGCGCGCGTACTCCAGGGCGCGCCGCATGACCGACACGTCCTGGACGCCGGCACCGTCGTCGGTGAAGAGACGTACCCCCAACGAAGCGAGCTCTCCGATCGGAGCGAGGCGCTCGCCGGCGCGCCCCATGGTGATCGCCCCCGCCACCGCCACCTCGCACATCGCCCCCGAGCCCAGCGAGAGGACCTCGAGCGCGACCGCGGCGCTGTCGACGGGAGGGTCAGTGTTGGGCATGGCCACCACGGCCGTGAACCCTCCCAGCGCGGCCGCCCGTGCCCCGCTCTCCACCGTCTCGGCGTCCTCGGCGCCGGGCTGGCGGAGATGGGTGTGGAGGTCCACGAGCCCCGGCGCCACCAGGCACCCGCCGGCGTCGAGCACCGTGGCCCCGCGCGGCATCGACACGTCGGCTCCGACCTCGACCACATGTCCTTCGGTGATGACGACGTCCGCCGCCCGTGACCCGGTGCCATCGACGACGGTGCCGCCGCGGATCACGACACTGCGCGGCGCGCCGTCAGCGGGCGCGGCGCCCCGGCTCGTCGGCTCAGCCACCGACGACGGTCCCGAGGGCCCCGAGTGTCGGTGTGAGCCCGGAGGCACCACTCCCCACCTGGCCCTGGCCGAGCAACATGAAGAGCACCGCCATGCGCACGGCCACACCGTTGGTCACCTGGCGCAGCACCATCGACCGCGGGAGGGCGGCGACATCGTCGGCGATCTCGACGCCGCGGTTCATCGGTCCGGGATGCATGACGAGCGCGTCGTCGTGCAAAAGCGCGGCCCGACGCGCCGTCAGTCCGTACCACGCGCTGTACTCGCGCACCGAGGGGAGAAAGGCACCGGCGCCGCGCTCGGACTGGAGCCGCAGCAGGTAGCACACGTCGACATGGGGGAGCACCGCATCGAGGTCGTACGACACCCTCGCCACGGGCCACCCCTCGAGCGACGGGGGGAGAAGGCTCCCCGGTGCCACCAGGGTCACCTCCGCCCCGAGCGCTCCGAGCGCCAGGACCAACGAGCGGGCCACCCGGCTGTGGCGGACGTCGCCGACGATGGCGACGCGCAAGCCCATGAAGCATTCGACGCCGGCCCCTTCGAGGGGGCGCCCGGCGCGCTGGGCGAGGACCTGGCGGATCGTGTAGCAGTCGAGCAGGGCCTGGGTGGGGTGCTCGTGCCAGCCGTCGCCGGCGTTTACCACCGAGGCGTCCACCCAGCGCGCCACGGCCGCGGGGGCTCCCGCCGAGGTGTGGCGTACGACGAATGCGTCCACGCCCATGGCGGCCACGGTCTCCACCGTGTCTCGCAGGGACTCCCCTTTCTTCGCCGACGAGGTGTCGAGGGAGAACGACAGGACGTCCGCGGAAAGGCGCTTGGCGGCCGTCTCGAACGACAGGCGGGTCCGCGTGGACTGCTCGGCGAAGAGCGTGACCACGGTCCGTCCCCGCAGTGAGGGCACCTTGGGGATCGAACGCTGCCCGACCTCGACGAAGGCGTCGGAGACTTCGAGGATCTCCTCGATCCCCTCGGCGCCGAGCTCTGCGATCGACAGGAGGTGGCGCCGGCCTCCCTTGGCGATTTCGGTCATCGGGGCACCACGTCGCCGAGGACGACCCCGTCGAGGCTCACGTCCACCTGCTCGTCGATGCGGGTCGGCATGTTCTTGCCCACGTAGTCCGGGCGGATGGGCAGTTCCCGGTGGCCCCGGTCGACCATCACGGCCAACTGCACGGCCCGGGCCCGGCCGTAGTCGGCCAGGGCGTTGAGCGCGGCCCGCACGGTGCGCCCGGTGAACAGGACGTCGTCGACGAGGACGACGATCTGGCCCGCCAGGTCACCGGGGATGTCGGTGGCGGCTTCGGGGAGCACGGGACGGATCCCGATGTCGTCGCGGTAGAAGGCCACGTCGAGGAGGCCGACCGGCACCGCGGTGCCCTCCATCTCCTCGAGCACACTGGCGATCCGAAAAGACAGCGGCACGCCGCCGGTCTGCAGTCCGACCAGCACGACGTCCTCGAGCCCGTGGTTACGCTCGATGATCTCGTGCGCGATGCGGGTGAGCGCCCGCTGGACGTCCTGGGCGGTCAGAACCTGGACCCGAGGAACGAAGACCCCACCTCGCGGTGGGGTCAGTCTGCGTTCTCGCTCCGCCAAGGCTCCTCCACGGTCCGTTCGGGCCTCTCGGGACCCGCTTCACGGTCGTCTCGTCATGTTACCACCCGCGGCTCCGGCGGGCGTGGGCTCGAGGCCCCTTCTCCGACTTCTCTCGACTCTTTCTCGACCCTTCTCTCGACCCTTCTCTCGACCCTTTGTACCCTCCGGCCGCCGCGCTGTGGTCAGGCGCGCACCTGGCGGGCGATCGTCGACAGGACGCCGTTCACGAAGCCTCCGGAGAATTCCGTGGAGTACTGCTTGGCCAGCTCGACCGCCTCGTCGATCACCACCGCCACGGGAACGTCGGGCTCGGCGATGAGCTCGTAGGTGGCAAGTCGCAGGATGCTGCGGTCGAGGACGGGCATCCGCTCGATCTCCCATCCCTTCGCCGCCGCCGCCATGAGCGCGTCGATGCGCTCTTCGTGCGCGGCGGCACCCTCGACCAGTGCCACGGTGAAGGGGTCGGGAGCGACCGACAGAGCCTCGAGCACCTGGGCGGTCCCGAGCCGCTTCATCTCCGCCTCGTAGAGCAGGGCGAGGGCCCGTTCGCGTGCTTCGTGGCGGGGCCCTTCCCCGGGTGCCGTCGCGGCTCGGTCCTCGGGCACGGCCACCGGCCGGGCTAGGCCCGGGTGATGTACTCGCCGGAGCGCGTGTCGACCTTGATGCGCTCTCCGGGGTTCACGAACAACGGGACCTGCACCACCAATCCCGTCTCGAGCGTGGCGGGCTTGCGGGCCCCCGACACCCGGTCGCCCTGGACACCGGGCTCGGTCTCGGCCACCGACAGCTCGACCGCGGCGGGCAGGTCGACCCCCACGATCTCCCCCGCGTACATCTGCAGCACGGCGTTGTCGCCCTCTTTGACGAACTGCGCGGCATCCCCGAGCGCGGCGGGAGACACGTGGAGCTGGTCGTACGACGTGATGTCCATGAACACGTAGTCGGTGCCGTCGCGATACAACAGCTGCATCTCCCGCTTGTCGACGATGGCCTGCTCGACGCGCTCGTCGGCACGGAAGGTGCGCTCCAGGACGGCACCGGTGCGCACATTCTTGAGCTTGGTGCGCACGAACGCACCGCCCTTGCCCGGCTTCACGTGCTGGAACTCCACGACCGCGAACAAGCCGTCGGGCAAGTCCAGGGTCATGCCGTTGCGAAGGTCGTTGGTCGTGATTGCCATCAGGCAGCGATGTCCTTGGGGAATCGGGTGAGCGTGTGACAGCCGTCCGCAGTGACCACGACGGTGTCCTCGACACGAACACCGCCGATTCCTGCCAGGTACACGCCCGGCTCGACGGTCACGACGACGTCGGTGGCGAGGATAGCAGTCGACCCCGGGCCGACCGCCGGGGCCTCGTGGATGTCGAGGCCGACCCCGTGCCCCGTGCCGTGCTCGAAGGCATCCTTCCAACCGGCCGCGGCGATGACATCGCGACACGCCTTGTCGACGTCTCCTGCCGTGATCCCGGCGCGCACGGCGGCCACCCCGGCCGCCTGGGCCGCCGCCACGACCTCGAAGACCCGGGCCAGGGTTCCCGGTGGCTCACCACCCACGCAGAACGTGCGCGTCATGTCGGACCGGTACCCCTCGAAGATCGCACCGAAGTCCACCACGACCGGATCCCCCTCGAGGATGGTGCGCTTGGTGGGCCGCGCGTGCGGCTTCGCTGCGTTCGGGCCCGACGCCACGATGGTCTCGAAGGCTCGGTCTTCGGCGCCGAGCCGTCGCATGGCGGTGTCGAGGGCCAGCGCCACTTCGTCTTCGCGGCTCCTCTGCCCGAGCAGCGGGAGCACTTCGCCGAGGGCGGCGTCGGCGATCGCCGCGGCGCGCGCCATGCGCACCAACTCGCCGGCGTCTTTCACCTGGCGGAGCAATTCCACCACCCCGCTGGTGGGGACGGGCTGGGCCGGCGCGAGATCCTCGGCCCAACGACGCTTGGCCGACCAGGTGACGTGGTCGGCCTCGAGTCCGAGGCGTGTGACCCCACCGGACCTCGCCAGCGCCGCCAGTGCCTCGCGCTGGGCCCGGAGCCCGCCCACGCACAATTCGACGGCGCCGTCGTGGCCGGCGGCCGTGAGCTGTTCGGCCGCCTGGGCCCGGTACCGGCCGTCGGTGACGAGCAACGCGCCGCGCCCGGTGACGAGCAACGCGCCGGCCGAGCCGCTGAACCCGGTCAGGTAACGAACGTTCGGGAGTGCGGTCACGAGGAGCGCATCCACCTCCGCCGACGCGATCCCGGCGCGCAGCCGAACCAGTCGGTCGGCGACCTGCAACGGGGGAAGCGCTCCGTCCCTCGGATCGGGGCCGGTCATCGCGGTTCGCTTCATCGTGGGGCCGACGACCGATCGGCGAGCAGACGGGCGACGGCTTGGACCGCCAACGGGTAGCCGAGGCCGCCGAAGCCGGCGATCGCGCCGTCCGCCACGGCCGCCACCACCGACGTATGGCGCCAGGGCTCGCGTGCCGCCGGGTTGGAGAGATGGAGCTCCACCACGATCCCGTCGAAGCTCCCCAGGGCGTCGTGCAACGACCAGGAGTAGTGGGTGAGCGCACCGGCATTGACGATGAGGGCGTCGGCTCTCCCCCGGGCGCCGTGGACCAGTTCGACGAGCTCACCCTCGTGGTTGCTCTGATGGTGCTCGAGCTCGAGCCCGCACCGGGCCGCTTCCTCGGTGGCGGCCATGACGTGATCAGCCAGCTTGGCGGTGCCGTAGACGTCGGGTTGACGGTCACCGAGCAGGTCGAGATTGGGCCCCGACAGCAGCACGACGAGCGATGCGCCTGGGCCGCTCACGGTGCGCACCCCATGTCCGCCAAGGTGGCGAGCACGTCCGCTTCGTCCACCTGGTGCACGGGCTCCACGCCGTCGGGGCCGTCCAGGACGAAGGTCAGGTCGTGGCGCGCCTTTTTGTCCCGGGCCATGAACTCCACGAGCTCGCGAGCCGAAGCACCCACGGGAATGTCGGCGTACAGGTCGAACCCACTCACCACCCGGCGGTGCAACGCCACTCGGTCGTCGTCGATGCGGTCGAGGCGCCGCGCCAGCAAGGCCGAGAAGACGAGGCCGATGGCGACGGCCTCGCCGTGGCGCAGGTCCCATTTCGCATCGGGGCCGAACGAGGACGCCTCGAGGGCATGTGCGAGCGTGTGGCCGTAATTGAGGACCATGCGGTGGCCCGACTCGCGTTCGTCGAGTGTCACCACGGCCGCCTTGATCGCGACGCACTTGGCGACCTGCTCGTCGAGGGGCAAACCCAAGATCGCCGCGCCGGGACGACCTTGTTCCAGGAGCCCCTCACCGAGGAAGGCGTACTTGGCCATCTCACCTCGACCCGACGACCATTCCCGCGCCGGCAGGGAACCGAGGGTCTGGATGTCACAGAGCACCGCCGCGGGCTGCCAGAACGAGCCGACGAGGTTCTTGCCTTCGGGCAGGTTCACACCGGTCTTCCCGCCGATGGCGGCATCGACCTGCGCGAGCAGTGTCGTGGGCACGTTGACATAGGGCATCCCGCGGTGAAAGACCGACGCCGCGAAGCCCGCCACGTCGCTGACGACCCCACCCCCGAGCGCCACCACGGCGTCGGAGCGAGTCAACCCGAAACGGGTGAAGTCCCGGCACAACTGTGTCACCGACGCCAACGTCTTGGCGGACTCACCATCTTCCACCACGAAGGTCTCGGAAGGCACCCCCGCGTCCACCTCGACCTCGACGTTCTCTTGCGTGACGATGGCCACGCGCTGCACACCGGGCGGGAGCACCTCGGGCAGCTGCTTGCGCGCCCCGGCTCCCACGACGACGTCGTAGGAGCGCTCCCCGAGACCAACAGGCACGGTGATCATCGGCTGTGCTCGCGCGACGACGGGCCCACCGCGCCGAGGACGCGCTCGACCACGGCTGCGGGAGCCAGATCGTCGACGTCGATGACCACAGAAGCAACCTCCTCGTAGAGCCCCCGACGCTGCGCCTCGATACGAGCCAACGCGGGGGCGGGGCCGCCGGGCCCGGTGGCATCGGCGGCGGCGGCCAGAAGCGGGCGGTCGGCGTTTCTCCCCACGCGCCGGGCCAGGGTGTCGGGGCGGGCGCGCAGCCACACCACCGTGCCGGCGCCACGCAAGGCGGCGCGGTTGGTGTCGTCGAGGACCGCACCACCACCTACCGACACCACGACAGGGACGCTTCCCCCGAGTACCGCCGCGAGCACGCGCGACTCCTCGACGCGGAACCCCGCTTCGCCGCGCGTCGAGAAGATCTCACGCACCGACGATCCGGCGGCCCGCTCCACCTCCACATCGGTGTCGACGTGAGGTCGTCCGAGACGCGCCGCGACGAGCCGGGCCACGGTCGACTTGCCGGCGCCCATCATCCCCACGAGCAGCACGTGGTCAGCCACGGTCGGCCGCAGCGGCCGACGACGGTGTGTCGTGGAGCGACGACAGGTACCCGTCCCGGTTGCGCAGAACTTCGGCCAGCGAGTCGCCACCGAACTTGCGCAGCGCTTCGGACGCGAGCACCAGCGCCGTCATGGTCTCGGCCACCACCCCCATGGCGGGGACGGCGGTGACGTCGGTGCGCTCCTTGAACGACACGGTCGGTTCCTTGGTCACCACGTCGACGGTGCCGAGCACGGGCCTGTTCAAGGTGGCGAGCGGCTTCATCCCGACGCGCGCCGCGATGAGCCCGCCGGTTGACATGCCTCCTTCGATCCCTCCCGCCCGGTCGGTCTCACGCCGGTAGTCCCCCGAACCCTCGTCCCAACTGATGGCGTCGTGCGCCTCCGAGCCACGGCGTGACACCACCTCGGAGCCCTCGCCGAGCTCGACGTGCTTCACGGCCTGGATGCTCATGAGCGCCTGGGCCAGCAGACCGTCGAGACGGCGGTCCCAGTGCACGTGGCTGCCGAGACCCACCGGAACGCCGTAGGCCAGCACCTCCACCACACCACCGAGCGAGTCCCCGTCCTTGGCGGCGGCCTTGATGGCCTCGACCATGCGTGACTCGACCTCGGGGTCGAAGCACCGCACCGCCGAGTCGTCGATGCGTTCGAGGTCGCCGGGCCCCGGGCGTGCGACCCCCTCGGCGCGCACCGGGCCGAGGCCGACGACGTGGCTCAGCACCGACACCCCGAGCCGGGCCAGCAGGGCCTTGGCCAGGCTGCCCGCCGCCACTCGCGCCGCCGTCTCGCGGGCCGAGGCGCGCTCGAGGACGTCGCGCGCATCGTCGAACCCGTATTTCTGCATGCCGGCCAGATCGGCGTGTCCCGGGCGGGGCTTGGTGAGGACCTTGGAGGGCGACCCCGGGTCCGGCGACATCTCTTCTTGCCACTTCGGCCACTCCGTGTTGGCGATCTCGATGGCCACCGGGGACCCCAGGGTCCGCCCGTGGCGTATCCCTCCGACCAGCGTGATCTCGTCGGCCTCGAACCGCATACGGGGCCCACGCCCGTAGCCGAGGCGCCGGCGGGCTAGCTCTCCCGCGATCTCGGGGGCGGTGACAGGCAGACCCGCCGGCAGGCCTTCGACGATCACCACGAGGGCCTTGCCATGGGACTCTCCCGCGGTGAGGAACCTGAGCACGGCGCCAATCTACTTCGGGGCCCTCCGGGCCCCGGTCCGATCACGAGCCATCGGGATCGCGCTCTTCCCCGGTCACATGCTGTGATGGAACAGCGTGTGGGCGACGGGGTTGCCCCACAGGATCGTCACCACGGCGCCCGCCGCCAGAAAGGGGCCGAAGGGGATCCTCGTCTTCCGGCCCGCCCCCGACACCGCCATGGCCCCGATCCCGACCAGCGCGCCGAGCACAAAGGCGGTGAAGAAGCCCACGAACGCATGGCCCAGGCCCAGCCACCCGGTGGCGAAGCCAACCACCCCGGCGAGGCGCACGTCACCGAAACCCATTCCCCGGGGCACGAGGAGGTGGACGGCGAGGAATGCCACGAAGGCGGCCGCACCCCCGATGGCGGCCCGCGCCAGCAGCCCCCACTTGTCATCGACCGCCGCCGACACGACGAACAGGGGCACCATGAGGGCGAGCGTCGAGTACACGAGGCGGTTGGGGATGATCTGGCGCTCGAAGTCCACCGCGCTCATCGCCACGAGCGACAGTCCGAACACGACATAGGGGGCGAGAACCACGTCATCGCCGAAGCGGGCCGCGAAGGCACCGAGCACCAGGGCGCACACCACCCCGAGCACGGCCGGGCGCCACGGGTGTGACACCCGCTCCCGGCACGATCGGCACCCGCGTCGTAAGAACAACGAGTTCGCCACCGGGACGAGCCCCCGTCCCCGGTACGGCGTGGCACACGAAGGGCAGCGCCACCAGGGACGGTCGAAGGGCCGACGCTCCGCCAGCCGCTCGACGACGATCTCGAGCTCACCGCCGAGGAGAAGTCCCGCCCCCGCGCTGACCCCCGTGACGAGGGCGTGCATGTCGGCACGCTAACCGACGGGTTCCGTGCCTCCGCGGATGCGCGGCCCGGCGCAGAGACGGGCGGCGCGGCGGCGCCGAGAGGGACGCGCTACTTCTTGGCGGGCTCGTAGAAGGGGTTGGCGCCGCTGGCGTGGTCCGTGACGTCGACCACCGACACGACCTCGGGAACGGAATCGCGCAACGCCACCTCGATGCCTTGTGACAGCGTCACCGCCGCCAGCCCGCAACCCTGGCATCCCCCGCTCAGGCGCACGTAGACGACACCCTCTTCGACCGCGACCAGGTCGGCGTGACCACCATGCATGGCGATGGAAGGGTTCACCTGGGCCTCGAGCACCTTGAGCACGCGCTGGGCGAGGTCGCTCGTGAGGTCCACCTCGGGTCGTTCGGCGAAGGCTTGGGGCCGCGGAGGGGTGTTGGGGTTCACGATGACCAGCCCGCCGTCACCGTCGTCGGACCAGTCGAGCCTCGCTCCGACCATGCGGGCCAGGCTCGACTCGGGTACCACGACGGCGAGGCCCTCGTCCTCGGTCACACTGTCGCCGGGGCCGGCGTCGGCCACCGCCTGGAAGTAGATGTCGTAGGTGTAGGCACCCTCGCGGGCGCCGGTCACCTCGACCCACAGGGCCAGGCGCTCGGCTTCGGCCTCTTGGGACCGGGCGTCGAGCACGACGCCGCGGGCTCCCGGTGTGACGGTCAGCACGGCAGAGACCTCAGCTTCGCCAGCGGGCGCGACGTCCTCCCCCATCGGTGTCAACCTCCTGGGGCCATCATAGGTGGGTGGCACGGCTACTCCTCCTCGTCCCCTCGGCGACGTACCGGGCCCGGGACTTCCTCGATGCCGCCCGAGCCCTCGGCGTCGACGTCGTCATCGGCACGGAGCAGGCCCACGCCCTGCAGGAGGTCATGGGATCGCGCACGCTCGAGGTCCCTTTGGACGATCCCGCCGAAGCCGCCCGTGTCATCGTCGCCCACGACGCCGTCGTCCCCCTCGACGCCGTGATCGCGGTCGACGACATGGGCACCCTGGTGGCGGCGCAAGCATCGGCCCTCCTAGGGCTCCGCCACAACCCGCCCGACGCCGTGGCGGCGGCACGCGACAAGCTCGCCATGCGCACCCGGCTCGCTGCCTTCGAGGTGCCCCAGCCCGCCTTCGCAGCGCTGGCCGCCGGGGCCGGCCCCGAGGAGGTCGCCGCAGTCGCCCGCGCTGTCGGGCTTCCGAGTGTGATCAAGCCCACGACGCTGTCGGGCAGCCAGGGGGTGCTGCGGGCGGACACCCCCGAGGAAGCCGTGGCCGTGGCCGCTCGAGTCCGCGCCATCGCCACCGACGCCGGCGTCGACCCCGGCGCCCCGTTGCTCGTGGAGCGATTCGCGCCCGGTCCGGAGGTCGCGGTCGAGGGTCTCATTGTCTCGGGCGAGCTGCGGACCCTGGCGGTCTTCGACAAGCCCGACCCGCTCGACGGGCCGGCGTTCGAGGAGACCATTTACGTCACGCCCAGTCGCCTCTCCCCGAACGACCTGGGCGCGGTCCTGGCGGCCACCGCAGCCGCCACCGCCGCCCTGGGGCTGGTGGACGGCCCGGTCCACGCCGAGGTGCGCGTGCACGACGGCCGGGCCACGGTGATCGAAGTGGCGGCGCGCACGATCGGCGGTCTCTGCTCGCGCGCGTTGTCCTTCTCCACGGGGCGATCCCTCGAAGAGCTCGTGATCGCCCATGCGCTGGGCCTCCCACTCGGCGCCACCGGCGCCCTCGGGGCGTCGGGGGTGTTGATGGTGCCGATCCCCCGGGCCGGCACGCTCGTCGGTGTGGACGGACAGGCCGAAGCTCGCCAGGTACCCGGCGTCATTGACGTCCAGATCACCATCGCACCGGGTCGCGCCGTGGCGCCGGTACCCGAAGGCAACCGCTACCTCGGGTTCGTCTTCGCGCGTGACAGCACGCCGTCCCGGGTGGAAAAGGCGTTGCGGCGAGCCTGGGACTGTCTCGACGTCCGCGTCGACGCCTGAGCCGCCGCGCTGTCGAGATCCGTCCCCGCGTGGATATCCCGCTACCGTGGGGCCGTGCGCGTGGTGTTGGTCTCGACCTACGAACTCGGCCATCAACCGTTGCACGTGGCCTCGCCGGCCCGCGCGTTGCTCCAGGCGGGCCACGACGTGCGCTGTGCTGATCTCGCCGTCGACCCTTTCGATGTCGATCTGCTGTCGTGGGCCGACGCGGTGGCATTCTCGGTCCCGATGCACACGGCCATGCGACTGGCGCGGCCCGCCTGTCGCGAGATCCGTCATCGCCGCCCCGGCGTCGCGCTGTGTCTCTATGGCTTGTATGCGGGTCTCGACGGCGCCGAGGGCTCTGCGCCGGTCGCCGATCTCGCCATCGCCGGCGAATACGAGCCCGGCCTCGTCGCCTGGGTCGATTCGCTGGCTCTTTCGCCCGACCGCCGGGGTGTCGAGCACGGTGGCGTCGCTCGCACCGTCGTCGAGCTCGGTCGGGGCCGGTTCGGGCTACCCGCTCGCGCTCTCCTACCGGGCCTGGACCGCTACGCCCGGCTCGCACTGGGTGACGAACGCCGTCTCGCCGGCTACGTCGAAGCCAGCCACGGATGCGCGCATCGTTGCCGGCACTGTCCTGTACCAGTCGTCTACGACGGGCGCACCCGTGTGGTCGGCGAGGACGCCGTCGTGGCCGATGTCGCGCAGCTCGTCGCCATGGGGGCGCGCCACGTCACCTTCGGCGATCCGGACTTCCTCAACGGCCCTCGTCACAGTGCTCGGGTGATCGATGCCGTCCACGGCGCCTTCCCCGACCTGACCTTCGACGTGACCGTCAAGGTCGAGCACATCCTTCGCCATCGCGACGTGTGGCCCGCCCTGGGGGCAGCCGGATGCCTGTTCGCGGTCTCGGCGTTCGAGTCGGCGAGCGATCACATCCTCGGGCAGCTCGACAAGGGTCACAGCGCCGAGGAGGAGGTCGAAGCCGTCGCCATCCTTCGCTCCGCGGGCATCGAGCCCCGACCTTCACTTCTCCCCTTCACGCCCTGGACGCGCCCCGAGGACGTGTTCGCCCTCTTGGACCTCGTGGCGCGCTGCGATCTCGTCGGCAACGTGGACCCGGTGCAGTACGCCATCCGCCTGCTCGTGCCGCCCGGCTCGCTCCTCGTCACATCGGGACGGCTCGACGGGCGCCTCGACGACTACGACGACGAGCACCTGGGTTGGTCGTGGCATGCGCCGGACCCCCGGCTCGACCTCCTCCAGGCGCAGCTCTCCGACATAGCTGAGCTCGCCGCCGCCGGGGAGTGGCCCGCCCAGGAGTCCTACGACGCCGTGCGCGTCGCCGCTGTCGCCGTACTCGGGGAGGGCGCCGCCCACAGCTCGGCCGCTCCGGAGCCCGACCCGCACCTTCGTTCGCGCATTGCCGCGGACGAGCGGCCGCGGCTCACCGAGGCGTGGTTCTGCTGTGCCGAGCCGAGTGAGGCCCAGATGGCCGCGGCGGGGGTCCAGGATTGGGCTCCCGCCCCGGTCGCCACGGGCGGAAAGTGAGCACGATGGCCACGGGCCGAGCATCCACCCAGGGAAGCACCGCCAAAGCGAAGGATCGGCACGGGCCCTGGCACGGCGCCCCCGCCGGCGCGCACGAGTGGGTGAGCTTCCCGGATCTCGAAGAGGAGCGGACGTGGCAGTTCGACGTCACCTTCCTCGAGAGCCGCTGGACGTGCATCTTCGGCAACGGCTGCCAGGGCGTGCTCACGGGCCCGGCTCCCGAGATGGTGCAGGGGTGCTGCTCCTACGGGGCGCACTTCACGAGTGCCAAAGACGCCCGGCGGGTCGAAGCCGTCGCGGCCACACTGACCCCCGAGCAGTGGCAGTTCCACGGCAAGGCCCGTCCCAAGCGGGGGACGCGACCCAATGTCGTGCTCAAGTCCAAGTCAGGTGAGCTCACCACCCGCCTCGTGAAGGACGCCTGCATCTTTCTCAACCGCCCGGGGTTCCCCGCCGGCCCCGGGTGCGCGCTGCATCAGGTCGCGGTGCAACGAGGTGTGCCCCACCTCGAGCTCAAGCCCGACGTGTGCTGGCAACTCCCCCTGCGTCGCGACGACGAGGTCGCCGACGACGGGCACGTGACCTCGGTCATCCGGCAGTGGGACCGTCGCGACTGGGGTGAGGGTGGTTTCGAGTTCCACTGGTGGTGCACGGAGTCTCCCGAGGCGTTCGTCGGGACCCGCCCCGTCTTCAAGGAGCTCGAGCCCGAGCTGGTGGCCATGGTGGGCAAGAAGATCTACAAGCGCCTCGTGCAGTACCTCATGGCGCGCGAACAGGCACTGGGTGAGCCGGCCGTGGCGTCCGCACCCGGGCCCGCCGTCGCCAGTGCCCCGGTCACCGTCGGTGCCACGCGCAACGGCGCTCGAAAGGACAAGGGCACTCCGGCCGAGCCAGCGCCGGTCCGACTGCCGCATCCCGCCATCAGGCCGACGCGATCCTGACGAGGACCGTCAATCCGCGAGAGGGTCGTCCTCCGCGGACTGCGAAGGCCCCTGACCCAGGATGTCTTCGAACTCGGTCTCGGCCATGCACCACGAGGCATGCTCGTCGTCGGGCTCCGCCCCACACTCAGGGCAACGCTTGTTGGCGGTCGCGACCGAGCGCTTCAGGCTGCGGGCCTCCTCGAAGCGGCGATGCCGTCCCTTTTTCACGAGCGACTCCTCCGTCGGGCTGGCGCGTAGATCACGGCGAGGACTCCTCCCGAGTGTACCCGCCGTTGCGCTCCCCTCCGATCCGGGGTCCCTCCCCTTCTGGCCTGCTCAGGGACCCCACAGACCGCCGGTAGAGTCTGGGCGTGTCCGAGGAGTTCGATCCGGCCGCCATGGTGGAGCGCTTCCGCGCCCGGGCCGCCGCCGTCCGTTCCCGGGGCCTCCCGCCCATCGAAGGCCCTGAACGCAAGCGCTTCGCGGAGCAAGCCCAGCTCGACTACATGGACTACGCCATGCTGGGCGACGCCGAGGCGGCGCTCGAGGACGGGATCCTCACCCTGCGAGTGGACCTCCGTCCCGAGCCGCGGCCATCGGACGGCGCCGCAGACTGACCGACGCCGACGCCGACGGCGCCGTCGTCCTCAGGGCTGCCGTCTTCCCGGGGTCGCGCTCCCCGCCGAGCCCCGCCGCTCAGCCCGCCAAACCCTCTCATCCGCCGAAGCCGCTCAGCCCCCGTAGTTCATCCGGGTGTCCTCCATACGCAAGACGTCCGCGTCGGGCGCCGGCGAGTCACCCAGGGACTCGCCGCAGTCGACCACTTCGCCGACGAACCAGCTGTGACTCCCGAGAGCCAGCACGTGGCGCACCTCGCAGTCGAGCCACGCCAGCGCGCAGTCGAGGATGGGAGCACCCGTGGTGGCGACGTGCACCGCTTCTCCCTGCATCGTCCCCGCGCCGCTGTCGTCGTCGACGAACGACTCGGTGACAGGCTTCGCGAACCGACGGACCACAGTGCGCTGCGAACGAGGAAGCAGGGTGAGGGCGAACACACCGCCCGCCTCGAGCAAGTCGTGCGTGACCGCACCGGACTCGACCCCGATGCCCACGAGCTTGGGGCTCATCGCCACCTGGGTCACCCAGCTGATCGTCATGAGGTTGCGCCGGGGCCCGGCGCGCGACCCCACGACGTACAGGCCCGACGGCATGGACCACAGGACCCGGCGTCGCAGACGGTCGTATTCTTCGGGGTCCCTCCCCGACGGGACGGGGCCGACCACGTCGTGAGCCGAGCTCATGACGACGTCCCGGTCCCGGTGGCGCCCAGGGCGTCCAGGCGGGCCTCGGCCTTCACATATCCCGACGCAGCCGTGGCGAGCTCGAGCGCCGAACGCCTCAGCAACGCCGTGTCGCCGTCGGCTCCCGTGAGACAGTGTCGTCCTCCCGCCGATGCCGACGCGTAGGCCGCCGAGAGGATCCCGGTGAGGGTGGAGTCGGGGCTGGGCAGGTTCTGATTGGCGCCCAGCGCGTCGTTCACGAGCACATCGCAATCGGTGCGCACGCCGGCAGCGTCGTGGCGCGCCTCGACCGCGCCAACACGGCGGGCATCATTGCGCAACGTGCTCAGGCTGGCGGCGAGACCGGTGGTCGTGGCCCACGAATGCACCTGCTGGCCGAGCGTTCGACCCGGGAACGGGCTCCCGCACGCGGCCAAGGCCATCGCGGCGACGAGCAGGACCGCCCCGCGGCCGATCACCGGTGGCCGGGTCCGTCGAGCTCGGGCGGTGGCCACGCCGGGTCGAGCTGGCGGAGGAACAGCGCGCAGCGCTCCTCCTCGGCCGTTTCGCCGATGGCGGCCGCCGAAGCCCGCAGTCCGTCGACACACCGGAGAAAACCGCGGTTGCTCGGGTGCACCCACCGCACGAACCCACTTCCCTTCCACCCCGCACCACGCAAGGCATCGAGGCCGCGGTGATAACCGACCCGGAAGCACGCGTAGGCCTCGATGTCGTCGCGGGCCACCTCACCCAGCGCCGCCCAGGCCTCGGACCATTCGGGAAAGGCGCGCACCACGTCCGCCACCGCGTCACGGCGCGCCGGGACCGGGGCGTCGAGCGCGTTGGCGAGGCGCGTGCTCGCCGCCTCGGGCGCCGGGTCGAGCACCGTGTCGGGGGGCGCCGAGCCCAAGTCGATCGGACCGGTCATCGGGTTGTCCCTTCGGCATCGGGGAACTCGGGCAAGGGGTCACCAGGCGACCCGTCCCGCCGACCCAGGAAGAGGCTCATGGCCGACGCCGCCAGGACGACCACGATCACCAGGACCCCGAGGAGTGCGTACAACATCAGGCCTCCTGTCGCGCCCGGGACCTGGTCACTCGAAGCGGACGAGATGGTAGTCCCGCCCTTTGCGCAGGACGAGGTAGGTGTCGAACAGCAGGTCCGACCCGTCGAGCCGCGCGTCGGTGTCACGTTCCTGGTTGTCGTTCACATAGACACCGCCCTGGGTCACGAGCCGGCGTGCTTCACTCTTCGATTTGGCCAGGCCGGCGTCGATCACGGCGTCGACGAGCGCAAGCCCCGGCGGGTCGAGGGCAGGGCGAGCCCGGGTCGACGTGGGCGTCTCCGTGATGACGGCGAGCAACGACTCTTCGTCGAGCGACGCCAACTTCCCCGCGTACAGTGCCAGCGCCGCCGCCTCGGCGCGCCGCGCCTCGTCCTCCCCGTGCACGAGGGCAGACACCTCCCGGGCCAGGGCCCGTTGCGCCTTGCGATGCTCGGGATGCGCCGCCGTGTCGGCGTCAAGGTCCAGGATCGTGTCGTGGTCGAGAAAGGTGTAGTAGCGGAGGTACGCGCCCACGAGGCTGTCCTCGGTCCGGTAGAAGAATTGGAACAATTGATACGGGCTCGTGCGCGCCGCGTCGAGCCAGACGGTTTCGGTCTCGGTCTTGCCGAACTTCGTCCCATCGGCCTTGAGCACGAGCGGGGTGGTCAGCCCGAACACCTCCTGACGGCGCGCTTTGCGGATGAGCTCGATGCCCATGGTGATGTTCCCCCACTGGTCACTCGCCCCGAGCTGAAGCCGGCAGCCCTCGGCGTCGAACAGATGAAGGTAGTCATAGGCCTGGAGCAGCATGTAGCTGAACTCCGTGAAGGAGATCCCCTGCTCGGGGCGTTCCAGTCGGGTCTTGACCGCGTCCCTGTTCATCATCTGGTTGACGCTGAAGTGCTTGCCGACATCACGCAGGAAGTCGATCACGGTCAAATGGTTGAGCCACGTGCCGTTGTCGAGCAACAGGGCCCGCGACGGCCCGGCCTCGTCTTCGAAGTCGATGAGCCGCTCGAGCTGGGCCCGCATCCCCGCCAGGTTGGCGGCGAGCTCATCGGCTCTCAGCAGCATGCGCTCCTCGGTCTTACCACCGGGATCGCCGATGGCCCCCGTGGCCCCTCCGGCCACGGCGAGGGGACGGTGCCCGGCTCGCTGGAGCCGCCGCAGCATGAGCACCTGGAGGAGGCTGCCCACGTGCAGGCTGTCGGCGGTGGGGTCGAAGCCGATGTAGGCGGTGAGCCGTTCGTTGTCGAGCCGCGCCGGTAGCGACGGGTCGGTGACCTGGTGGATCAGGCCACGGAACTCGAGATCAGCCGCGAGCGAGGAGTCAGACGACGCAGAGGACACGTTCTCAGCCTCCCACGGTGCTCACACCCCGCCTGACGGCATGGCCAGGGCCCCCCCGTCCACCACGAGCACATGCCCGGTGATCCACGACGCCGCTTCTGACGCCAGGAACAGCGCCGCCTTGGCGACGTCATCGGGCTCCCCGAGTCGCTTGAGAGGGAGTCGCTTCGCCACGGCGTCGCCGGACGACTCCCACAGAGCGCGGGCGAAGTCGGTGCGCACCAGGCCCGGTGCCAGCGCGTTGACGCGCACGCCGGGACTGAGCTCGGCGGCGAGCTGGCGGGTGAGGTGCACGAGTGCGGCCTTGGTCACGTTGTACCAACCGATCCCGTGTTCCACCGACAAGCCGCCGATCGACGCCAGGTTGATCACCGATCCGCCGCCGCCCTCCATCGACGCCCGCCACGCGCACTGCGTCCACACGAGGGCGGCTTCGAGGTTGACCTGGACGGTCTTCTCGGCGCGGGCCAGGTCGATCTCCATCAATGGCCCGTAGTAGGGATTGGTAGCGGCGTTGTTCACGAGGACGTCGAGCGATCCGAATCGCTCGACCGTCGCGTCCACACAGGCCTGTGCGGCTTCGGGGTCGCCGACATTCGCAGCGTGCCAGGCCACGTCGGCACCGAGCCCCTCCATCGACGCCGCCGCCTCGGCGAGGGCTTCGGGCTTGCGCGACGACAGCATCACGTTGGCGCCGGCCTCGGCGAACCGGGTGGCGATGGCCCGGCCGATGCCGCGCGACCCTCCCGTCACCAAGGCCACCTTGCCGTCGAGCCGCAGGTCCATGGCGCCACACCCTACGACGGCGATGTGAGAGCCCTGGCCATCATCCGACCACCCGTCGGCGGGGCCCCAGGTGGCGTCCCGACAGCGCACCCTGGATGGGCCGCCCCGGCGTGGCGGGGCCGTAGGCTCGCACAGATGAACCGACTGGCCTCGGAGACGAGCCCCTATCTCCGCCAGCACGCGTACAACCCGGTGGACTGGTACCCGTGGGGTGACGAGGCCTTCGACCGGGCCCGCCGCGAGGACCGTCCGGTGTTCTTGTCGGTGGGGTACTCGGCCTGTCACTGGTGCCACGTCATGGCGCACGAGTCCTTCGAAGACGACCTGACGGCCAAGGAGCTCAACGACCGGTTCATCTCCATCAAGGTGGATCGTGAAGAGCGACCCGACGTGGACGCCGTCTACATGGAGGCCGTCCAGGCGATGACCGGGAGCGGCGGATGGCCGATGACGGTGTTCCTCACGCCCGACGGTCGTCCTTTCTTCGGGGGCACGTACTTCCCTCCTCGCGAAGGGCGCGGCATGCCGAGCTTCCGCCGCGTGCTCGACGCCGTGGATGATGTATGGAACAACCGCCGCGACGAAGTCGACCGCCAAGCCGACGCGTTGGCCGAGGCCGTCGACCGCCGCACTCGTCTCCCTCAGGACCTGATGGCGCGTGCCGGCGACGAGGCGAACGACGATCCCGGCACGCGGGCCGCCGCGCTGCTGGCATCGGCCGCGGCGGAACTGGCGGCGCGCTTCGACGCCGCCTGGGGAGGATTCGGGCCTGCGCCGAAATTCCCCCAGACCCAGCTGATCGAGCTGTGCCTTCGCCATCACCGCCTCACGGGCGAAGAGTCGTCGCTCGCCATGGCGACCACGACATTGGGGGCGATGGCGGCGGGCGGGATCTACGACCACGTCGGGGGCGGCTTCGCCCGCTACTCCACCGATGTGAGCTGGACGGTGCCGCATTTCGAGAAGATGCTCTACGACCAGGCCGGACTGGTGCGCGCCTACCTGCACGCCTGGCAGGTCACGGGCGAGGCGCGATGGCTCCAGGTCGTCGAGGAGACCGTCGGGTACGTGCTCACCGAGCTGGCCTCTCCCGGGGGAGGGCTGTACTCCGCGCAGGATGCCGATTCCGAGGGCGAGGAGGGCCGCTTCTACGTCTGGACCCCAGCCGAACTGTCAGCCGCGCTGGGGCCGGAGCTCGCCGCCGTCGCCGCCGACTGGTACGGGGTCACCGAGGCCGGGAATTTCGAGGGGCGCAACATCCTACGGCGCCCGCTCGGCGCCGCACTGGCGCGGCCACCGGACGTCGAAGAGGCCCGCCGACTGTTGTTCGAGGCCCGCGTGCCGCGGGTACACCCCGCCCTCGACGACAAGGTGCTCACGGAGTGGAACGCCATGTTCGGCTCGTCTCTGGCCGAAGCGGCCGCCGCCACGGGGCGCGCCGACTGGACAGCGGCGGCGGTCAGGATCGGTGAGTTCCTCCTGGCCGAGTTGCGCAGCGCCGGGACCGGTCGGTGGTTGCGCTCGTGGCAAGAGGGTCGGGCGAGACATCTTGCCTACGCCGCCGACCACGCCTGGCTGGTCGAGTTGTTCACCCGCTTGGCGGAGCTCACCGGGAAGGCCGTGTGGCTGGACCGCGCTCATGAGACCGCGCTCGCCATGCTCGAGCTCTTCGCGGGCGAAGGAACCTTGCTCTACACCACGGGCAACGACGCCGAGCAGTTGGTGGTCCGTCCCCTGGACATCCTCGACGGCGCGGTGCCCGCCGCCAACGGCGTCGCCGCCGCCGCGCTGCTCCGGCTCGGCGCGCTGCGTGCCGATGATGCCTTGACCGCGGCGGGTGAGACCCTGCTGCGGACGCTGTGCCAGGTGGCGGCGGAGCACCCGTTGGCGTGCGCCAACAGCGTGGCCGCCTGCGAGCTGTCCGGTGGGGGCATCACCGAGGTCGTGATCACCGGGGATCGGCCCGATCTGCTCGCCACGGCCAGAGCCCGGTTCGAGCCGACGATGGTCGTGGCCTGGGGAGAGCCCACGTCGTCACCACTCTGGGCCGGTCGTGACGACGGCTACGCGTACGTGTGCCGGCGTTTCGTGTGCAAGTCCCCCGCCACCAGCCCCGACGACCTCGCACAACGGCTCGATGACGAGCTCACCGCCGGACAGGCCATGATGGATCGGCCACGCTGATGACGACCGATACCGAGCTCGGCGCCTCGGGCCGAAACGACGATGGCGATAAGACCCCGCGCCGAGGACGCCGCAAAGGGCGCCTGCCCGCGCAGGTCCCGGGCGCGCACCGGTGCATGGTGCTCGCCTGCACCGTCGAGGACACCACCGCGGTAGACCTGCACAGCGGCGCGATCGTGCGCCTGCGCGTCGAGTGGGGTGACGAGCGCGAGCCCGATCTCTCTCCGCTCGACATCGTGGACGTCGTCTGGGCCGATGACCCCGAACGGGACGACCTGGCCCAGCCCGAAGCCGTCACGGTCACCGGTGTCCCCTCTGTCCTCGGGGCCGTCAAGGGCCGACGGGCCCGACGCGTGCTGCGCGACGTCGCCCTCCCTCCTCAGGAGAACCTCCTCGGCTTCCCCGGTTCGTCGGCGCCGTACTGGGAGTTCCGGGGTATGCGGCCGTCGGTGGCCGTCGTCGTGCCGAGCCGGGGACCGGTCGTCTTCCGGCGCCGCGAGGACGACACCGTGTGGGCACGGTTCGGGTGGCCCCGGAGCGACAACTGGCTCCCCATGGAAGACCGTCGCGCCGTCGCCGCGCTGCACAGCGCACGGCGCGACCGTCTGTCGGGGAAGGACCTCGAAGGGGCCCTCGGATTCCGGCCCCACTACCTCGTGGTGGTGCTCAGCCGGCCGCGCGACGGACACTGCTACAAGACCGTGGCGGCGTTGTTGCCCCGACCGTGACGTCACGCCCTGCGCACCACGCGCCGCCGCGGTAGACCCCGGTCAGAAGGGCGGCGAGAACGAAGGAGCGGTGGTGCTAGCTGCGGGTGGCCTTGCCCGCGGCGAGGCGCCCCGAGGCCAGGTCTTCGGCCATGGCCCACCCGAAGGCGACCAGCCGGTCATCGCGTTTGAGGTTCAAGCCCGAGAACAGTGACGCCACGTCGTCGGAAGGGACCTTCACCTTGGGACCGCCCAGGTCGAGCGCTCCCGCCGTCGAGCCGTCGCCGGCCAGGACGAAGGTGCGGTCGTCGATGCGACCCTCGGCACCGAAGCGCTTGGCCAGGCGGCGACCCCACGCCCGCTCTTCGCCCGAGGCCTTGTGGCCCGGCCGGGGCACGACGTCGGCCAGGCCGACGAAGGAGTTGTACCCCTCGCACGACGCCAGGCGGGTCCCGACGAGGACGTCCTCGTCGGGGAAGGCCAGCAGGGCCCGGCGGTACTGGTCACCCAGGAGCAGACGCATCGCCTGCTCGGCCTTGACCGTCCGGTCGACGGTGGCCACACCGACGAGCAACGACGGCGTCCCACCGATGCGCTCCAGCGTGGAGAACGAATACCCGCGCAGCTTGCTTCCCTCGCGCGCCAGGCTGACCAGGACCCACTCCTCGCACTGCTTGGAGAGGAAACCGATGTCGAATCCTGGCGCCCGATCGACGCACAGGTCGGCCATCTCGGCCAGCTCTGCGTCGCTCAGTGCTGTGCAGTCCTTGGTCCCGACCTCAAACGGCATGGCCTGCTCCGTGCTCGTCCAGCTGCTCCGATGCCCCTGCGAGCAGGTCGGGCGATGGCATAGCCAAGGTCCTCATCGGCTCGGGGGTACCTACCAGGATACGGGACGCGGAGACCCGTGGCCCACTCGAGACTCCCGATGCGGCCTCGAGCGCAGGTGACAGCACCTGCGAGCACGAAGATCAGGCCACGATCACACTGGGACCGAGCAGCATCCGCAACTCTCCAAGGAGCCCCCGGCGGCTGTCGACGTTGAACTCGGCGGGCAGTCGCAGGACCGACTGGCCCACATGGAGGAATACGGGCTCGTTCCCGGGATGTTCCGAGAGCAGTTGCTTGAGCCGGTCGACCACGGGGTCGGTGAGGACCCCGAGGGGGAGCTCGACCCGGAGCTCCCCGGCGCCGTCGGCCGCCAGCTGGGGACGATGTGCCTCCATGCAGACCAGCTTGACCTGGTCATCTCTCGTGTCGAGCCGGCCACGGACCACGAACACGGCGTCGTCGGCGAGCAGCGCCCCGATCTCCTGCATGACCTTGGGGAACACGAACACCTCGATCGAGGCCCGGAGGTCCTCGAGGACGAAGGTGGCCATCAGCTCCCCGCGTTTGGTGTAGCGGCGGACGAGCCCCGTCACGACGCCGCCGACCGTCCGGACCTGGCCGTCTCGTCCCGAGCCGTCGGTGGGGACGTCGTCGAGGTCCTTTAGGTCCCCGATCGAGCAGTCAGTGAGCCGGGCCACCGCCACCTCGAATCCACGCAGGGGATGGTCGCTCACATACAGGCCGAGCATCTCCTTCTCGAAGGCGAGGCGCTGGGTCTTGGCGAACTCGGCGTCGGGCACCGGGACCCGGGGGTCCCCGTATCCGACCGGTGACGATCCCCCGTCGGGATCACCGAAGCCCTCGAGGGTCGAGAACAAGGTGGAGATCCCCGCCTGCTCCTCGCGCCGGCGTTCGAGGGTCCGGTCGACGATCTCCTCGAACACGAGGCACAGCCCTTGGCGGGGGTAGTCGAGCGAATCGAAGGCCCCCGCCTTGATGAGCGACTCCATGGTCCGTTTGTTGAGCACCACGGGGTCGACGCGCTGACAGAAGTCGTAGAAGTCTGTGAACGGACCATTGGCCTCGCGTTCGGCCACGATCCGGTCCACGAGGCTCTCCCCCACGTTTCGCACCGCCGCCAGGCCGAACACGATGCGGTGGGCGCCGTCCTCGCCGACGAGCGGGGTGAACTCGCCCGCCGAGCGGTTGACGTCGGGGACGAGCACCTCGGTGCCGAGGGTCCGGCACTCGCCGAGATAAATGGCGGTCTTGTCCTTGTCGTCCTTGACCGAGGTCAACAGGGCGGCGAAGTACTCCACCGGGTAATGGGCCTTGAGCCATGCCGTCTGGTATGCGACGAGGCCGTAGCCGTAGGAGTGGGACTTGTTGAAGGCGTAGTCGGCGAAGGGCTCGATGATGTCGAACAGCTTGGTCCCGAGTGACTTCTCGTAACCTTGGGTCACGCAACCGGCCACGAACTTCTCGCGCTCGGCCTGGATCATGGCCCGGATCTTCTTGCCGCAGGCCTTGCGAAGGTTGTCGGCCTCCTCGAGGGTGTAGCCGGCGAACTTCTGGGCCACCCGCATCACCGACTCCTGGTAGAGCATGAGCCCGTAGGTGTCGCCCAGGATCGCCTCCATGTCGGGGTGGAGGTACGACAGCTGCTTGCGCCCGTTCTTCAGCTCCGGGTAGTCGCGGTGCATGTTGGCGGCCATGGGCCCGGGCCGGTACAGCGCCACCAGGGCGGCCACGTCATCGAAGGAGGTCGGGGCGAGGGCACGCATGGTGGAGCGCATGGCGGCACCTTCGAGCTGGAAGACGCCGATCGAGTCGCCCCGCTTCAACATGGCGAAGACGGCGGGGTCGTCGAGGGGGACGGCGTCGATGTCGGGACGCCGTCCCTCGGTCTTGGCCACGAGGTCGAGGGCGCGTTCGATGACCGAAAGGTTGCGCAGCCCGAGGAAGTCCATCTTGAGGAGCCCGAGCGCTTCCACACCGTGCATCTCGTACTGGGTGACGATCGGCGCCTCGGCGGGGTTCTGACCGCTCTCGGGCTTGCGCTGGACGGGCAGGTACTCGGTGAGCGGCTCCTTGGTGATGACCACCGCCGCGGCGTGGATGCCGTCCTGGCGCCGCAGCCCCTCGAGGCCCTTGGCCACGTCGATGACCCGGCGGGCCTCCTCGTCGGTGGCGTACATCTCGCGCAGGCCCTGGGCGGTCGCGTAGCCGTCGTCGAATCCCTCGATCCGGTCGAGACAGGCCCGCAGCGGAGTGTCACGGCCCATGATGAGCGGGGGCATGGCCTTGGCGATCCGGTCGCCCACGAGGTACGGGTAGCCGAGGACGCGAGCCGCGTCGCGCACCGCGGCCCGGGCTTTGATGGTCGAGAAGGTGACGATCTGCGCCACGCGATCCGCGCCGTAGCGCTCGGTCGCATAGCGGATCATCTCGCCGCGGTAGCGCTCGTCGAAGTCCATGTCGATGTCGGGCATCTGCTTGCGCCCGGGGTTCAGGAACCGTTCGAAGAGCAGGTCGTACTTGATGGGGTCGAGGTCCACGATCCCGAGGCAGTACGCCACGCAGCACCCTGCCGCCGACCCCCGTCCCGGCCCCACCCGTATCCCGCTGTCGCGGGCATGACGGATGAGGTCCCATACCACGAGGAAGTAGGCGGAGAAACCCATGCTGGCGATGACGCCGAGCTCGTAGTCGATGCGCTCGCGCACCGGGGCGGGCAACGACGACCCGTAGCGGCTCTCGGCACTCGTCAAGGTGAGGTGACGCAGATAGGCGTCGGCGCGCAACTCGTAGGTGGCACCGGTGAACTCTGCGGGCACGGGGAACTCGGGAAGGGCGTTCACGCCGAACTCGATCTCGACGTTGGCCCGCTCGGCGATGAGGAGCGTGTTGTCGCACGCTTCGGGGACCTCCGAGAAAAGGGCGCGCATCTCGGCGGCCGACTTCAAGTAGTGCTCCTCGCCCTCGAACTTGAAGCGCTTAGGATCGTCGATCAGAGCACCGGTCTGCACGCACAACAGGGCGTCGTGGGCGACGGAGTCTTCGCGGTGCGTGTAATGGCTGTCATTGGTGGCGAGCAGCGGGGCGCCGAGCTGTCGGGCGATGCGGACGAGCGCCGGATTGGTACGCGTCTGCTGGGGCAGGCCGTGGTCCTGGAGCTCCACGAACAGGCTGTCGCGCCCGAACACGTCCTGCAGCCGCCCGGCGAGCTTGAGGGCACGCTCTTCATCGTCGGCCAACAGGGCCTGGAGCACGACCCCACCGAGGCATCCGGTGGTGGCGATGATGCCCTCGTGGTGACGCTCCAGGAGCTCCCAGTCCACGCGGGGCTTGTAGTAGTAGCCCTCGAGGTAGGCGGCCGACGAGAGCTTCAGGAGGTTGCGGTAGCCCGGGGTCGTCTCGGCCAACAGCGTCAGGTGGTAGTAGAGCTTCTCGCCCCCTTCGACGTCCCCGCCCGTGTCGTCGACCTTGCCCCGTCGCACCGGGCGCTCGTGGCGGGACTCCCCCGCCATGTAGGCCTCTGTCCCGATAACAGGGGTGATGCCCGCGTTCCGGCACGCCGCGTAGAAGTCGAGGACCCCGTACATGTTGCCGTGGTCGGTGATACCGAGCGCGGGCTGCCCGTCGGCTACGGCCGCGTCGACGAGGTCGTCGAGCCGGGACGCGCCGTCGAGCATCGAGTACTCGGTATGGGTGTGCAGGTGGGTGAACGAATCCCTGGTGGCCATGAGCCGTCCTCCCTCGGCGGCGTCGCGTCTACGGCTGTGGGCCCCCTGGAAGCGCCAGCCCGCCGTGCTCGTCAGGCCTTGTCCACAGCCTGTGGAGAATCACAGCGTTGTCATTCGACAGTAGCAGTCCCTACAGGTAGGTGCCGGGCCGAGCCGGCAGGGCTTCCTGGTTGCCCATTCCCGGGGGGAGGCCTCGCTGGCGCATCTCCTCGAGCTGCGCCCTCGCCGCCATCTGTTGGGCCAGGAGCGTCGCCTGGATGCCGTGGAAGAGCCCTTCGAGCCACCCCACGAGTTGCGCCTGGGCGATGCGCAGCTCCGCTTCGGAAGGGACCGACTCGTCGAAGGGAAGCGTCATACGGTCGAGCTCGGCGGCGAGATCCGGACTGAGGGCGCCGGCCAGCTCCCTGACCGACTGCTCGTAGATCTCGCGCATCCGGGCCCGGCTGGCCTCGTCGAGGCTCGCGGCGCGCACCTCGTCGAGCAGCTGCTTGACCATCGAACCGATTCGCATGACCTTGGCCGGCTGCTCGACGGACTCGATGACGTCTCGGTCCCCTCCCTCCTCCCCGGCTGCGGGGCCCGAGGGGCCTGCGCTCGTGGCGGGGGGAACGAGACCCGACGGGCGCTCGCCTGGCTCTAAGAGCACCGCTTCGCCGGAATCGACGCCGAGGGGCTGTTGGGGTTCTTGGTCCATGGAGGCGATCCTTCCAAACGGGTGGTCGCCGGCCACCGCGGCCGGCTGTGGTGGTCGTTGCTCGGGAGTCAGTGCGCGGGCCAGGACACGAAGGGGACGGCCATCTCGGCCGAGGTGAGCGAGCCATGGCGGCCCAGCAGCCGCGTCTCGCCGGTGTCGGCGGGATCGAGGAATGCGACCGGCGCATGGGCTACGAGCGCCACGTCCCCCAGTCGCCGCGCCGTCTCGGCCGTCAACGGTCCTCCGAACCACCCGTCGTCGACCATCTGCTCTCGCGTCCGGACCCACGCTTCGTCTCCGTGGGCCTCCTGCGCGACCTGCACCGCATCGTCGAGTGATCCGGGTCGCACATGCAACCAGCGGAAGCGGCCCTCGCCGGAGAACAGCTCGACCATGTCGAAGAGCGCGGGAGCCGGTAGTCGAGTGGCGTTCCCGACTTCGACCTGTCCATGGTCGGAGGTCAGCGCGAGCACCGCACCGGGGGGCAACACCTCGAGAAGGTCCGCCGCCAAGCGGTCGACGGCCCGGAGCTCCTGCAGGTAATGGTCGCCGAGACCATGTTCGTGGGCAATCTTGTCGAGGCCGTCGTAGTACGCGTAGACGAAAGGCTCGCCGGCGCCGAGCAGTCGCCGAACGTTCACGACCAGCGCCGAAGGGACCGACCAGCCGAAGAGGCGGACTCCGGTGAGGTGCGCGGCGGTGAAACCGGTGGAGGCGAACTCCGAGCGTGTCACGGCGGGCACGCCGCGACCGCCGAAGGGTGGGACCCGCTGGAACTGCGGTGGCGGCAGCTGGCGTCGCATGTCACCGCGGCCCGTGCGCCAGCGCAGCACGTTCATCACCTCACCGAGCCCGCTGGATCCGGGGTCGCCCACGTCCACCCGGAGCCGGTACCCGACGATGCCGTGGACCGAGGGCGCCGTGCCGGTGGTGAGCGACGTGAGGGCGGTGGCGGTGGTAGTGGGAACGACCGAGGTGATCGGTCCGCCCGTCGCCGCGGCCAGGGTCGGTGCCGACGCCCGGAAGGCCTGGAGTTGCTCCCACCCGAGCCCGTCCAGAACCAGGAGCACGACCTGTCGTGCACCCTGGATCGGCGCCGGGACCCAACCCGGCGTGTCCGAGTCCCCGGCCAGGCCCGAGAACAGAGCCGGCACGACCGAGGCCAAGCATGCGCCGTTGTAGTCCGGGAGCACCGGGGCGGGCACCGCCCGGCCCGAACCGGTCCCTTCACCGCTGGCCGGCGCGTCGCTCATGTTCGGCACTGTACCCAGCTGGCGACGGCCCTCCCCCTGTCCCAGGGGCACATTCTGCCCCTGGGTGTCAGCCGGTCCGCGGCGGCCTCACGGGTAGCATCGCAGCGTGAAGGTATCAACCCGCGGCGACTACGCCAGCCGCGCCCTGCTGTCGTTGGCGCTCCACGACGATTCGCAGGGCCCGACGTCGGTGCGAGACATCGCCGAGCGTACGGGGCTGCCCCAGCCCTATCTCGAGCAGATCCTTCTCGCCTTGAAAGGGGCGGGCCTGGTGCGTTCCAAACGCGGCGTCGGAGGGGGGTACGTCCTCGCCCGCTCCCCCCAAGAGATCACGCTGGGCCAGATCGTGAGCGCCGTGGACGGGCCCATCGTGGCAGGGGATTTCGGGCGACCACACGAGAACGGGGCTTGCGAGCACGAGGGGCAGTGCATCTTGCTGACGGTCTGGTCCGACGTCGGCGAGCACATGCGCGGGCACCTCGACTCGTTCACGCTCGACGACATGGTGTCGCGCGCCCGCGGAAACCCGGTGCCGACCCGCCCGCTTCACTGACAGACCCGCTTCACTGACAGACCCGCTGCACTCAGGGCTTCGACGCCGGCCCGACATGGCAGGCTCAGCCCAGCGGATCACCGGCTGCGTCGTTCCACCGGTTGACGACCGCCACGTCGCGTTCCCAGCCCAGAACGCTGATCGTGGCCGGCGCCAAGGTGAGCAGCGCTCCCGCGGCGGGCGGGAGCTCGACCCACCGGGCCCCGACGACGCGCAGCACGTGCGCGTGGGCGAAGGCCAGAACGTCTCCGGTCGACCGCTTGACCTCCGCCACGACGCGATCGGCGCGCCGGCCCACGTCGTCAGCGGTCTCGCCCGCGGGCGCCCCGTCGCCCCACAACGACCATTCCGGGCGCTGCACCCGGATCTCGTCGGTCGTCCGCCCCTCGTAGTCGCCGTAGTCCCATTCACGTAGGTCCTCGGATACCACGGCCTGAGAGCCGAAGCCGGCGATCTCGCAGGTCTCTCGGGCCCGACGCAAGGGGCTCGTGAGCACCATGGCGAACACGTGGCCCGCCAGACGGCGCCCGAGCTCCTCGGCCTCGATCCGACCGTCGTCGAGCAGTGGCAGGTCGGTGCGGCCCGTGTGACGGCCCGACCGGCTCCATTCGGTGGCGCCGTGGCGCACCACCACCAGCCGGGCCCGATCCGCAGTCCCGCCCGGGGAAGCCCGTTCTGGCGATGACGAGAGGTCGCCGAGGGGTGGGGCGACACCCTCGGACGGGGCCTGGGCGGTTCCCGGGGGCATCGTCCCAGCGGATCACGGCGGAACGCGCGCCGCAACCCGGCCGTCGGCCGAGTGGTCAGGCCAGAACTGGGTAGTGAATCCAGGAGATCGAACGGCCGGGCCCGCCCTCGAGCCAACTTGCCCCACGATCCGGAATGCCGAGCGTCACAGCGGTGTTATTCGATGTGCATTACGACTACGAAGAGGAACGATGGCGAACTCCACAGGCACCCATGACGGCATCCGGCTGTTTCTCGATGACCTCGACCGGTACCCCCTGCCGGACCACGAGCAGCAGGTCGAGTTGGCGAAGCGCGTGGCCGCCGGCGACGACGAGGCGCGCCGAGAGATGATCGCGGCCAACCTCCGCCTGGTGGTCCACTGGGCCCGGCGTTACCAAGACCGCGGCGTCGACTTCGGCGACCTCGTCCAGGAAGGGACCTTCGGCTTGATGCGCGCCGTCGACAAGTTCGACTGGCAGCGCGGCTTCCGCTTCTCGACCTATGCCACATGGTGGATCCGGCAGTCCCTGCAACGCGCCGTACAGCAGCACGGCAACACGATCCGGGTCCCCATGGAGGTCGCCGAGCAAGCTCAGCGCGCCGACCGGGTGACGTGGGAGCTCGCCGCGGACCTCCAGCGTGACCCCACCCCCGAAGAGGTGGCCGAAGCGAGCGGCGTCGACAGTCGCACCCTCGAAACGGTCCAGAGCGCGGCCCGGGTGGTCGCCAGCCTCGACCAGCCCGCGGGCACCGACAGCGGCACCGCTCTCGGGGATCTCGTCGGGGCCGACGAGCAGACCTTCGAAGACGATGTCGAGCGGCAGATGGTCCTCGGCCGGGTCCGTGACGCCGTCGACACCCTCGGCGAGCTCGAGCGCGACGTTTTGCGCATCCGGTACGGGCTCGATGACGGAATGCCGACGTCGTTGCAGGCCACCGCCTCGCGACTCGGCATCGGCGTGCGTCGCGCCCGTCAAGCCGAGGCTCGCGCGCTGCAGCAACTCGCCACGCTGGCCGAGATCGAAGCCGCGCACCAGGCAGCCTGATCGTCGCTCAGCCGGACAACCCCGCCAGCACGGCGGCGAGGTCGCCCGGCAGGGGCGCCTCCCAAGTCGCACGGCCTCCCGACGGGTGGTCGAGCGACAGCCGGAAGGCATGGAGGAAGAGGCGGCCAGGAGCCATCTGCGCCATCAGAGCCTGAGGCCGGGCGATCGACCGGCCGTAACGCTCGTCCCCGATGACGGGGTGTCCGATGGCAGAAAGATGCACCCTGACCTGGTGGGTCCGCCCCGTGTCCAGGCTGGCCTCGAGCAAGGTGCACAGGACGGGGGCGACGAAGCGTTCGACCACGCGGTACTCCGTGCGCGCCTGGCGCCCCCGGGCGGTCACCGCCATGCGGGTCCGCTGGCGGGTGGAGCGACCGATGGGCGCGTCGACGGTCCCCTCGTCCGCCTCGACGGTGCCCGCCGCGAGGACCTGGTACTCGCGCCCCGCGCTGTGGGCCCTGAACTGCTTCGCCAGCGAGCGGTACGCGCCGGGGGTGCGCGCCACCACCAACAGCCCCGAGGTCCCTTTGTCGAGGCGGTGCACGATCCCGGGCCGATCGGGGTCGCCCCCGCCCGCCTCGGCCAGACCGAGCAGATCGGGGAAGCGGGCCATCAGACCATCCACCAGGGTCCCACCGTGGTGCCCGGCGCCGTGGTGCACCACGAGGCCGGCCGGCTTGTCCACCACGATCAGTTCGGCGTCTTCGTGCACCACGGTGAAGACCACCGAGGGGTCGGGCACCGGGACGTCGACCTCCTCGCGCTGGACGTCGACCTCGAGACGCTGTCCGTCTCGCACCGTGCGGCTGCGCGTCGTGACAGCCAGGCCGTCGAGTCGGACTCCCCCGTTCACGATGAGCGCTGCCACCGAGCTGCGGGGCATCCCGCTCAGCAGCGACACCACGCGGTCGACTCGGGCCCCGGCCAGCGCGGCGGGCACGGTCAGGTCCAGCTTCGCCGGCGACGGAGGTGGCTCGGCCGACGCCGGGGTGCGAGAAGGTCCACTCATGTCGTCGTCGACGGGCGCTCCGCCCGCCACAGCAGCACGGCGGCCATGATCCCGCCTACCACGATGCACGAGTCAGCGACGTTGAACGTCGGCCAGAAGTGAAGCGCAATGAAATCGATCACCGATCCGTGGTTGGAGCGGAACACCCGGTCCGCCAAGTTGCCGAGGGCACCCCCCACGACGAGGCCGAGCGCAACGGCGAGGGGTGTCGACTGGACACGGCGAACTGCGCCGAGCAACACGACGACGACGACGACGGCCAGACCCCCCAACACCGGGGCCCACCCCTGAAGAAAGCTGAAGGCGGCGCCCGAGTTGTACGTCAGCTGCAGGTCGAGCTTCCACACGACGTGGATGGGTCCCCGCGACAACCGGTCCACGGCCCACGACTTCGTCGCCTGGTCGGCGGCCACCACCACGACGGCGACGGACACGGCGATGAGCAGGCGCCGAAGGGCGTCGCGCCGCGGACGCTCCCCGTCGTTCAGCGCCGGTGCAGCCCTCCGCTTTTGCACGACACGCACAGCCGCGCGTAGGGCAGCGCACGGAGTCTCGCCTTGGGGATCGCTTGCCCGCAGCTCTCGCACGCGCCGTACATCTTGGTCTCGATGGTCTTGAGGGCCATGTCGATCTCGTCGATGGTGGCCATGGCCTGCGCCGAGAGCGTGAGGTCACGCTCGCGGTCCACCGCCACGGTTCCCCCCTCGCCGGACTCCTCGTCGAACTGCACGTCCCCTGGCTCGCGCTCGAGCGCCAGTGACTCGGCTTCGGCCCGCAGGTCGGCCGCCTGGTTCTTGTAGACCTCGCGCTCTTCGAGCAGGAATTTGCGCTGCTCCTCCAGGAACTTCGGCTCTGACGCATACGGTCCGCGGGTGGGCTTGGGGGGTGGCTTGGGAACCGCCTTCACGGGCGGCGCCGCCTTGGCCGGGACCGGGGCGGGCGTGGTGGCCGCGGCAGCGGGTCGCGCCGGCGCCTTCTTGACGGGCGCGGTCTTCTTGGCAACCACGGCCTTCTTGACCGGAACGGCCTTCTTGGCCGGAGCGGCCTTCTTGGCCGGAGCGGCCTTCTTGGCCGGAGCGGCCTTCTTCTTCTGAGGCACGGCCTTCTTCTTGACCGCGGCGGGCTTCTTCGCCGGGGACGGCTTGCGGGCGGGGACGGCTTTCTTCTTGGAGGCCGCGGCCTTCTTCTTGGCCGGGGCGAGCTTCTTTGCCGCCGTGGACTTCTTCTTCGGCGGTGGCGACTTCTTGACCGCGGCCATCAGCAAAATCCCTTCGGCCGCCGAACGGTGATCGCGATGTCGGTCATCTCCCCTGGCTCTCGTCTGGTCGACGAAGGTGGGCGACCCTAGCGTCGCCACGTCAGGGCGGCAACACCGCATCTGCCAGGGGTATTCCCCGGTGACGGGCCGCAGGGTGACGCCGCTCCTCCCATACTCTGTGGGCATGCTCAACCCGCCTGGCGGCCAGGCGCCGTACCCCGATGTCGAACCACAGGCTGACTACCCCCGTCTCGAGGACCAGATTCTCGAGTTCTGGGCCAAAGACGGCACCTTCGCGGCGTCGATCGAGGCCCGCGCCGGGGGGGCCAACGAGTTCGTCTTCTACGACGGCCCGCCGTTCGCCAATGGGCTCCCACACTACGGCCACATCCTCACCGGCTTCGTGAAGGACGCCGTGCCCCGCTACCAGACCATGCGCGGGAGGCGCGTCGAACGCCGCTTCGGATGGGACTGCCACGGCCTGCCCGCCGAGATGGCCGCCGAGAAGGAGCTCGAGGTATCGGGGCGCGCCGGCATCATCGAGTACGGCATCGGCAACTTCAACGAGTACTGCCGGGCCCTGGTCCAGCGCACAACCGACGGCTGGGAGCGCTATGTCACGCGCCAGGCGCGGTGGGTGGACTTCACCAACGACTACAAGACGATGGACCTCTCCTACATGGAGAGCGTGATCTGGGCGTTCAAGGGGCTGTGGGACAAGGGGCTGCTCTACGAAGGCGAGCGCGTCCTCCCCTACTGCTGGGAGTGCGAGACCCCCCTGTCGAACTTCGAGACCCGCCAGGACGACGCCTACCGACCGCGCCAGGAGCAGGCCGTCACCGTCGTCTTCTCGCTCGACGCCGACGTCAGTGGCACCAGCCCCCCCGAGCTCTCCGGACCACTGCGCGTGATGGCGTGGACGACGACGCCGTGGACCTTGCCGTCCAATCTGGCCCTGGCGGTGGGGCCCGACATCGAATACGCCGTGTACGAGCTCCTCGGAGCGCGGACGGTGATCGCCGCCGAGCGGGCCGAGGCCTACCCCGAGCTCCTCGGGGACGCCGAGCCTCTGGCCCGGTTCTCGGGATCCGCCCTCGTCGGGCGCACCTACCGCCCCCTCTTCCCGTTCTTCGCCGACGAGGCCGGCGCCTTCCGGGTGCTCGGTGCCTCGTTCGTCGCCACCGACGAGGGCACCGGGGTCGTGCACCTGGCCCCGGGATTCGGCGAGGAGGACTTCGACGTGTGCCGCGAGGCCGGCATCGCCGTGGTGTGCCCGGTCGACGACCGGGCCCGGTTCACGAGCGAGGTGCCCCCGTATGCCGGTCTGCAGGTGTTCGACGCAAACCGCCCCATCACCGCCGATCTCAAGGCGGCCGGTGCCCTGGTGGAGGTCAAGTCGTACACCCACAGCTACCCCCACTGCTGGCGGACCGACACTCCGCTCATCTACAAGGCCGTCGGGTCGTGGTTCGTGAAGGTCACGGCCATCAAGGACCGCATGCTCGAGCTCAACCAGGAGATCGACTGGGTCCCGGCGCACATCAAGGACGGAGCTTTCGGGAAGTGGCTCGAGGGGGCGCGGGACTGGTCGATCAGCCGGAACCGGTTCTGGGGCTCGCCCATCCCGGTGTGGAAGAGCGACGACCCGAGCTATCCCCGCGTGGACGTCTACGGCAGCCTCGAAGAGCTCGAGCGCGATTTCGGTGTCCGGCTGACCGACCTGCACCGTCCCGTCATCGACGACCTCGTCCGGCCCAACCCCGACGACCCCACCGGGCGCTCGACGATGCGCCGTGTCACCGACGTGCTCGATTGCTGGTTCGAGTCGGGGTCGATGCCCTTCGCCCAGGTCCACTACCCCTTCGAGCGAGCGCAGTGGTTCGAGTCGCACTTCCCCGCCGACTTCATCGTCGAGTACGTCACCCAGACCCGGGGCTGGTTCTACACGCTCCACGTGCTCGGCACCGCCCTGTTCGACCGCCCGCCGTTCCGGCACTGCGTGGCCCACGGCATCGTGCTCGGCGACGACGGCCGCAAGATGTCGAAGCGCCTCGGCAACTATCCCGAGCCCGACATGGTCTTCGACATGTGGGGAGCCGACGCCATGCGCTGGTTCCTCATGGCCGCGCCGATCCTGCGGGGCCAGGACCTCGTGGTCCACGCCAAAGGCATCGAGGAGGTGCGGCGCCAGGTCCTGAACAAGATCTGGAGCGCGTGGTACTTCCTGTCGCTCTACGCCAACGTGGACGGCATCAGGGGCGAGGCCCGGACCGACGCCACCGGCGTGCTCGACCGTTACATCCTCGCCAAGACGGCCTCGCTGGTCGACGACGTGACGGCCTCGATGGACGCCTACGACCTCTTCGCGGCGTGCTCGTCGATCACGGCATTCCTCGACGCTCTCAACAACTGGTACATCCGTCGCAGCCGCGACCGGTTCTGGCGCGCCCGCGACGGGTCGCCAGGGGTCGAAGCGGACAAGGCGGACGCCTATGACACCTTGTCGACGGTGCTCGCGACGCTGTGCAAGGTCGCTGCCCCCTTGCTGCCGTTGCTCACCGAGTCCGTGCATCGCGGACTGACCGGAGAGCGAAGTGTCCACCTGGCGGACTGGCCCACGCCGGGCGACCTTCCCGCCGACCCCGAACTGGTCGAGGCCATGGACACCGTGCGCGACGTGTGCTCGGCCGCGCACGCCGTGCGCAAGGCCAACGGCCGGCGCGCCCGCCTGCCGCTGCGTCGGCTCACCGTGGCCACGGCGCGCCCCGAACGGCTCCGGCCCTTCATCGAGCTCATCGAGGACGAGGTGAATGTCAAGGAGGTAGTACTCACCGACGAGGTCGGCGGCGTCGCCGACCAGATCCTGACGCTCGTGCACGCCGCACTCGGCCCCCGACTGGGGCCCGACACTCAACGCGTGACGGCTGCGGTGCGTGCTGGGGACTGGCAGCGCACCGACGACGGGGTCTTCGCCGGGAGCGTGCGTCTGGAGCCCGGTGAATACGAGCTCGTGCTCCGGCCTCGGAACGCCGAGGAGGGCCGCACCCTCCCCGACGAGGCGGGGGTGGTCACCCTCGACACCACCGTCGACGACGACCTCGAGTCCGAGGGTCTAGCTCGTGACGTGGTCCGCCTCGTCCAAGCCGAACGACGTAACGCGGGCCTCCGCGTATCGGACTGCATCAACGTGGAGATCGTCGCCCCCGCTGCCACCGCGGCGGCCATCGAGGCCCATAGGTCCTACGTGGCCGACCAGACCCTGGCCGTCGACATCCGTGTCACGGAGGGGACCGACGTGTCGGTCCGGGTGACCAAGACCCGCTGCGCCGACACCTGAAACCTGGCACCGTGACGCCCCCAGGGGCGGGAGAAGGCGCCGAGTCGAACGAACTCGCTACTCGCGAGGTGGGGTTTGCTCGGCGCTGCTCAGCGAGGAGCGATGGGCTGGGGCTGGCTCGTGTCCTCCATGGCCATCACACCCTGATCACTTTCAGCCGTCGGGGCGTCGGAGTCCATCGAGTGCGCGCCGCCGGTGGCCGCGTTGCCCTGCACCGAAACGGCGGATCGTCCCCCACCTTCGAGCGTCATGGCCGATGGCTCGTGTCCCGGGATGCCACCGACAGAATCCGGTGCGGCCACTGTCGGGATCTCGTCGCCCAGCCGGGGCGTGCTCATGGTGGGGACGTCGTCGTTGGGACGGGCCATGGGGCGTGGTGCGGCCCGCTGCGCAAGAATCGATCCCGAAGGTTGGACGTGCTCGTCGACCCACGTGAGCATGTCGCTGAGCGCACCGCGCAACCGGTTGCGTTCGTTCTCCATGTGACGTCCGATGGTCTCGACCTCGCCCGCCAGCTGCGCGCGGATCGACTCGAGCCTCGTGATCTCTTCTCGTAGGTGGCGCTCGGTGTCCTCGGTAACCGACTTCGCCCGCTGCTCGGCCTCGCCGAGCACCCGACGGGCACGGTCCTCCGCGTCCGACACGAGCACGCGTGCTTGGGCCTCGGCTTCGGCCTGGGTCTGATCGACGAACTTCTGGGCGAGCAACAGCGTCCGCTGCAAGGTGTCGTCGCTCACTGGCGCACTCGCCTGCGGCTGGAGTTGCACCTCTTGCAACATGCCCTCGAGTTGGGCGATGCGCTCAGCCGCCTGCCGGAGTCGCTCTCCCGCTTGGCGCACCTGTTCCTGAAGCGCCTCGGCGTCTACCGCTACGCGTTCGAGGTATTCGTCTACGTCGTCGATGTGATACCCGCGAAGAGTCTGGCGGAATTCGACGGTACGCAGGCTGTCGAGGCTCGAGCCCTGGCCTGTCGGCTTTCCACTTTCCATGTGGCGAATCCTAGCCACGCCTCCCGGGGGCATGCATGCGACGCTGCACAGGCCCCGGGGCCCGGCCCCGCCGCACGCCTGGAGGGCCCGGGTACGGCCCGGCACCGGTGCGCTAGAGCAGCCGGTACGCGATCGGGATGACGATCAACTGGATGCCGAGGAACACGATGATGAACGAGAGGTCTATGCCGAAGCCACCGGCCCGCACAGGCGGGAGCAACCGGCGCACGGGCCCGAGCACGGGCTCGGTCAGCCGGAACAGCACGGAGTTGATGCTCGCCAGCGTGGAACCGGGCGCGGCCGGGAACCAGCTCAGGAGGGCACGGGGGAACAGGACTCCCCACAGATAGATCTCGAGGAGATAGACGACGATGGTGCGGAGCACGATGACGAGGCTACGGCGTCAGGTCGCGTTGCAGGGTGGCGGGCTCGAGCGTGCGGCGCTCAGGGCCGCAGGAGCCCGTTCTCCTGGAGGCGCTGACGCTCCTCCGCCGATACCTTGACGTTCGACGGGGTCACCAGGAACACCTTGTCGGCCACGCGCTCCATCTTGCCGCTCAATGCGTAGGCGACACCGCTGCAGAAGTCGATCATGCGACGCATGAGCTCTCGATCCGCGACCTGAAGGTTCACGATGACGGGTTGATTGGCCATGAGCCGGTCGGCGATCTGCCGGGCGTCGCCGAACTGCAGGGGCGCCACCACGTGCACTCGGGCACCCGGTTCGGCGACAACGGGACGCACGACGCTCCCCATGGTGCGGGGAGTGATGGTGGGTGAAGGCGCATAGTCCTCACGCGGGAGTGGCCTGATGGTGCTCGTGGACACCGAGGAGGTGGGCTCGTCCTCTTCCTCGGCTGCCAGTGAGACCCGCTGGCTCAGGCGTTGACCGACGGGCGCGCGCGGCTCGTACTCGTCGTACTCGTCATACTCGTCGTCAACCAGGCCCAAATACACCATGGACCTCTTGAAGAATCCAGACGCCATCGCCAGCCTCCCGTTCGACAGCGTAGTGCCTCCAACCAGGCACAGGGGGATGGAGGAACACCACCGTAGACCACGCTCTCAGGCAGGCCGGAGCGGCCGTTCCCCGAACAACGCGCGCCCCACGCGCACCATGGTGGTGCCCTCGGACAGCGCCACATCGAGGTCGTCGGTCATGCCCATCGAGACCTCGGGGAGGCCGAGGTCGCGGGCCAGTTGCGCCGTCAGGCGGAACGCCGGTCGGGATTGGTCGGGGGTCCCGGGGGGGGCCACCGTCATGAGCCCACGCACGTCGAGATCCAGGTCCCGCAACGACGCTACGAGAGCCGGGACCTCCGACGGGACGCAGCCGTTGCGCCCCGGGGCCCCGGTGGTGTCCACCTCGACGAGCACGGTGGCGCCCGGTGCGTGCGACGCGATCGTCACCCCCTCGACGAGGCGACTGAGTGTCTGCCAGCACGACACCACCGGAGCGAGCACGCGCACGCGACGCCGCTGTACCGCCCCGAGGTAGTGCCAACGCGTCTCGGGCTCCCCGTCACCGAACCCCCCGTCACCGAACCCGGGGTCGGCGTCGGCGTCGTCGTCGTCACCGCCGTCATGGCGGGTGAGATGAGCAGACGGCGCGCCCGCGCCACCCTCGGACTTGGTCAACAACTCGTCGGCATAGTTCTCCCCGATGTCGTAGAGCCCGGCCCGACGCGCCGCGTCGACCGCGCTCGACGTGAACCCCTTCGTTACCGCCACGATGCGCACACCGGCGGGGTCCCGTCCGGCTTCTTCGATGCGGTGGCGCAACGTCGCCACACGCGCCACCACGACGTCGGTCGGCGGCGCGCTCGCCAAGACCCGTGGCACAGAGCTCGGCATGCCGGGACGCGTTACCGGGGGCGCCAGACGAGCAGCGCTTGCCGCGCCTCGTCACCCCGACCTCGGTGCGAGAAGTATCCCGGCGTGCACATGGTGCACGTGCCGTAGTCCACCGCCAACGAAGCTCCGGAGCGTGACAGCTGACCACGCACCGCGGCCGGCAGGTCGAGCGAGGGCTCTCCCCAGGTCGTTCGGCTCGCGACGTCCGGACCACACGACGAGGCCAGCGCGTCGAGATGGGGCCCGGAGAACTCGTAGCAACAGGGCCCGATGCACGGTCCGAGCCCGGCGACCACCGTGTTGGCCCCGAGCGCCCGCATGGTGTCGATCGTCCGCACGAGCACCCCGGCGCCGAGGCCGCGCCATCCCACATGGACGGCACCGTGGACGCCTTCGGGCGACGCCAGCGCCACCGATGCACAGTCCGCGGTCAACACGGCCAGTGCGAAGCCGGCTCCCGACGCCACCACGGCGTCACCTTCGGGCGGGGCATCTTCGGGCCCTGGCACCCACGGCTCGGCCCCGTCGGGAACGGGGCTGTCGACCACCAACACTCCCGCGTCGTGGACCTGGCGTGCCCGGCGCAGCACCAGATCGCCGGGCACGCCCGCAGGGAAAGGGCCCGAGCCGATCGTCCGCAGGTCTCCGTCGGCCGCACCGGTCCACAACGCGTGGACCGCGGTGCCCGCCAGCTGCGTGTCGGCGCTAGCGGAGGAACGACGGGACGTCGAACTCGTCGTCACCGAGATCGAGGTCATCGTCGTCGGGCGTGGCGAAGATGTCCTCGTGCACGTTGTTGTCGAAGCCGAGCACCTGACTGCGGTCCTCGGGGCGCGGCTCGCCGCGGCCCTCCTCCCAGCGCTCGAAGCCCGCCGCGATCACCGTGACGCGCACCGAGTCGGTCATGGAGTCGTCGATCACGTTGCCGAAGATGATGTTGGCGTCGGGATGGGCGTGGCCGTGGATGATCTCCATGGCTTCGTTCACCTCGAACAGGCCGAGGTCCGGGCCGCCCGCGATGTCCACCAGGATTCCCCGGGCCCCCTCGATCGACGCCTCGAGCAATGGGCTCGTGATCGCCCCGCGCGCCGCGTTGACGGCTCGGCCGTCACCCGATGCCTGACCGATGCCCATGATGGCGGTGCCCGCGTTGGCGAGCACCATGCGCACGTCGGCGAAGTCGGTGTTGATCTGCCCCGGAACCGTGATGAGGTCGGTGATGCCCTGGACACCTTGGAGCAGGACCTCGTCGGCCATCCTGAAGGCGCTCATCATCGAGGTCTTCTCGGTCGAGACCGTGAGAAGTCGGTCGTTGGGGATGATGATGATTGCGTCGACCTTGTCCTTGAGGTTCTGGATCCCCGTTTCGGCCTGCACCGAGCGGCGGCGGCCCTCGAACGAGAAGGGGCGGGTGACGACGCCGATCGTGAGCGCTCCCCCGGCCCTGGCGATCTCGGCCACCACGGGGGCGCCGCCGGTGCCCGTGCCTCCACCTTTCCCGGCGGTGATGAAGACCATGTCGGCACCCTTGAGGGCTTCTTCGATCTCGACCCTGTGCTCCTCGGCCGCTTGCCGACCGATCTCGGGGTCACTGCCGGCGCCGAGTCCCCGGGTGAGCTGGCGGCCGATGTCGAGCTTCAGATCCGCGTCGCTCATGAGCAGCGCCTGGGAGTCGGTGTTCATGGCGATGAACTCGACACCCTTGAGTCCGGCCTCGATCATGCGGTTCACTGCGTTGACGCCGCCGCCGCCAACACCCACCACCTTGATGAGAGCGAAGTAGCTGCTCTGCGCTGGACCGGTCATCAACCCTCCTCGCCACGACCCGAACTTCGAGCCTCATCGTGGAACCCCGCCAGGTGGTCGAGCTGTACGGGCTCCGAGCACCAGCTGACCTCACCCTCGACCACAGCTTCATTTGGGATGGTTCCGGGGCCTGCCGAGGTGTCCTCACGATACGGCGGCACCGCGAACCGGTCAAGAAGACCCACGACCACTCCGGGTGCCCAAACCCAGGTCACCGGCGTCTTGGTTACCGTCGCGACCCTGGTGGCGGCGGTCCCACCGTCGGCTCGTCGGGCACCGTCACGTCGATCACCGCAGGGCCCGACACGTGCGCACCCGCGAGCACGCTGGCCAGAGCGGTGAGCTTGGCTTCGAGCCCGGCCGTCGAACCCAGCGTGGCGCTGACCCCTCCCCCGAGATCCAACGAGACCATGCCCTGGGCGCTGACCGTCACATGCAGGACGCGGCCGACCAACGAAGGCGGCAGCGCGGAAGCCACCTGCAGCGCCGGCTCGGCCGCTGGGGCGAGAACCGTGCCGGGACGACCCGGGGTCACGGGCGCGACCAGCACCAGCCCGGGCGGGGCGCTCGACTGCCAGGCCAGGACACGGCCCGACGCATCGACCACAGCAACGCCCCCGGCCGGCCTGGCGATCGAACCCAGCGGAACGCGCTCGGTCACCGTGATCGTCACGCTGTCGGGCCAGTGTCGGACCACCACGGCGTGCGCCACCCACGGGAGCCGCTCCACCTGCGCAGCCGCGCTGGTGGGGTCCACGTCGATGAGGGGCGGATCGTCGAGGAGCCCCGCCGCCCCCAGTACCGCTTGGCTGCCTGTGTGCTGGGCGCCTCGCACCGTGGCATGGCGCAGCGCGAGAAGCGGCGTGTGCAGGACCAGCAGCACCAAGCACAACACCACGAGGACCGCCACCCCGCCCACGACCCAGCGGAGCCGGCGATGGCCCTGCTCCCGCAGGACCGCCATCCGTCGCTGCCACACCCGGGGATGCACCGCCGTCGCCGAGTCGGCGGTCTCCGTCGAGGTCCCCTCGTCCGCCGTGACTCCCCCCGACGGCCCGTGCTGCGCGGTGTCGTGGCCCGCCTCGTGGCCTGACTCCCGGGAGGGCGACTCCGAAGAGAGCGCCGGCGACGAACCCGCCGTCGACTCGGGACGAGAGCTGCTCTCCGTGCCAGCGACCTCGGGAACAGCTACCTCAGGGGCAGCGACCTTGCCAGCCGTCGCCTCGGGCGGCCGAGCGGTCGTGGGCGCCTCGGTCACGACTCTCCACCTCGAGTAGAGGTTGAGAGCGCCTCGGGCGGGAACCCCACCATCCGGACTTCGGTGACGAGCCCGACGCCGGTGCGCTCGAGTACCTCGGCTCGTACAAGGTCGACCAGCCGCCTCACGTCGTCGGCCGACCCTCCGGTGTCCGCCTGGATGAAGTTGGCGTGCTTGGTCGACACCTGGGCGGATCCCACCCGCATCCCCTTCAGTCCTGCCGACTCCACCAGCCGTCCCGCCGAGTCGCCGTCGGGGTTCACGAACACCGACCCGGCGTTGGACCCGCCGGGCTGGTTCTCGCGTCGCCAGCGCACGATCTCGCCCACGGTCTGCTCGGCACGGTCTCGGTCCCCCACCCGGAGGGAGAAATCGGCCCACACGACCACTTCTGCTGGGGTGAGACGCGACGTCCGGTAACCCAGGGCGAGAGACGACGGGCCCTCTTCGACTCCCGCGCCCGTGCCCAGATCGAAGAGGCGGGAGCATGCCAAGACCGCGGCGATGTCGGACCCGTGGCCTCCAGCGTTCATCCGGAGCGCGCCGCCCACCGATCCCGGCACCCCCACTCCCCACTCCAGGCCGTGCAGACCGGCCGTCGCCGACCTCCGGGCCACAACAGGAAGTTTGGCACCGCCCCCGGCGCGTACGGTCGATCCTCGGATCTCGATCCCGTCGAAGCCACGGCCCAGGCGGACGACGAGCCCAGGAAAGCCAGAGTCGGCGACCAGGAGGTTCGAGCCCTCCCCCAGGACGAGCACCGGTATCGCGGCGCCCGCTGTCGCGAGGGCACGGTGTACCGCCACGAGGTCGTCCTCGCTGTGCGCTTCGACGAACACGCCGGCGTCCCCGCCGACGCGGTAGGTGGTGCGGGCCCCCAACGGAGCGTGGCGCTGCGCCTGGTGGCCGAGGAGATCCGCGACGGAGTCGAGAGCGCGCTCCGAGTCAGACGGCCCCGGGGCCCCCACGCTCACCATGGGGTGGTGGCCTGGAGCTCGTCGGGCAGCGACGTCAGGTCCCCCGCCCCGAGGGTCAGACAGAGGTCTCCGGGAGCCAGGAGTCCGGCCACATGGGCCTGCAGCTCGGCGCGCCCGGGGATGTAGGTCACATCGAGTGACGGATGGGCCCGCCGTACCGCGTCAGCGACGACGCGCCCTGTCACGCCCGGCAACGGTGTCTCTCCGGCGGCGAACACGTCGGTGATGACCACGACGTCGGCCCCCGTGAAGGCGTCGGCGAACCGGTCGCCCAGAGCGGCGATGCGGCTGTAGCGATGAGGTTGGAACACGACCACCAAACGGCCCGGTGCGGTGGCACGAGCGGCCGCGATCACCGCCTCCACCTCGGTGGGCAGGTGCGCATAGTCGTCGACGAAGCGCACCCCGTGTGCCTCGCCGCGCGATTCGAAACGCCGGGCAACGCCGGCGAAGCGCGCCAGCGCACGTTGCGCCGCGTCGAAGGGCGCCCCGACGCGCAGCGACGCCGCCACCGCCACCGCGGCGTTACGAGCGATGTTGGCCCCGGTCACCGGCAGCGCCACGCGTCCGAGCAGGTCCCCGTTCACCCGCAACGCGAACGACACGCCGTTGCCGGTTTCGATGTCCTCGATGTGGTGGGTGGCCCGAGGGGTGCTGCCGACGAGATCCGCGCCGCGCCCCGCCCCCAGGCGCGCCGCCACCTCGTCGTCGGCACCCACCACCGTGCTGGCGCCCGAGGCCAAGAAGCGGTCGAAGGCCTCGACCAGGTGATCGACGTCCCCGTAGTAGTCGAGGTGATCGGCCTCGACGTTGGTCACCACCGCGATCTCGGGGGTGAGGTGCAGGAACGTGCCGTCGCTCTCGTCGGCCTCGAGGACCATCCACTCGCCGCTGTCCCACACCGCGTTGGTGCCGATCTCGTTGACGTCCCCCCCGATGAGAAAGCTCGGGCGCAACCCCGCCTCGATGAGGATCAAGGCCAACATCGAGGTGGTGGTGGTCTTGCCGTGGGTCCCCGAGACGGCGATGCAACGACGACACGCCGCGATGGCGGCCAATGCGTCGGCCCGGCTGAGCACGGTGAGCCCCCGACGGCGAGCCTCTTTGACCTCTGGATTCGTTTCGGGGATGGCGGTGGAAAGCGCCACGATCTCAGCGCTCGTGACGTGGTCGGCGTGGTGGCCCACGAAGACCTTCACCCCGCTGGCGGCGAGGCGTTCGAGCGCGGGTGACGTCTTGAGGTCGCTCCCGGTGACGACGTGGCCCATGGCGGCCAGCACCGACGCGATGGCGCTCATGCCCGCGCCGCCGGCTCCCACCACGTGCACGCGTCGGGGCCGCGACAGGTCGAGGGGCCCCACCGCCTTCGACGCTGCGTCGGCCGGGCCGGGCTCAGAAGCCATGTGCGACCCGAGCTCCACGACGGGGGGTGCGGGCATGGGACCGGGCCAGGGCCGCCACCGACGTCACCGCGTCGGGGCGCCCCACGACGGCCGCCGCCGCCCCCATGGCGCGCAGACGGCCGGGGTCTGCGGCCAGGATGTCGATCTCCGTCGCCAGGCGGGGCCCGCGGCACTGCGAGTCCGGGATGACAAGGGCACCACCGGCTCGCTCGAGGACAGCCGCGTTGGCGCGCTGGTGGTCGCCGGGCGCGCCGGGCAGCGGCACCAGGATGGCCGGCACGCCGACCACCGCCAGCTCGGCCACGGTGTTGGCACCGGCGCGGGCGACCACGACGTCGGCCGCCTGGTAGAAGAGCGCCATCTTCTCCTCGTAGGGGACCTGGATGTAGCACAGCGTGTCCCCCTCCGACTGAGGAGGCTGGCGCGGCGCGGCCGGTGAGGCCCAGGACCAGTCACGTCGCCCCACGACGTGGTACAGCGCCACGTCGCGGCGTTTCGCCCACAGCTCGGCGAGCTCGATGACCGCCTCGTTGAGTCGCTTCGAACCGAGCGAACCACCTACCGCCGCCACCACCAGGCGATGGCTCGGGAGCCCGAGCGCGTCCCGGGCCGCCGACCGCGCCGCCTCGTCGGGGTGGGCGCCGTCCACGATGACCGCTCGCACCGGGGCGCCTGTCACCACCGCTCGCGGCAGCGCCGTGCCTTCGAACGCGACGGCGGCGGCGCGAGCGAAGCGCCCCACCAGACGATTGGCGGCTCCGGGCACGGCGTCGACGTTCACGAGCACCACCGGTATCCCCACCACGGCGGCCGCCATCGCGGTGGGCACGCACGCGAAGCCTCCCATCGCCACCACCACCGAGGGGCGGCGCCGGATCACGACCACGAGAGCGGCCACGAAGGCCGCCACCAGACCGACCACCGCGCCCACGTTGGCCAACATGGAACGGGCGTCCAGACGACGGGCGATGCCCCGTCCCGGAAGCAGGGTCACCGGGACACCCTCGCCCGCCAGGAGCTGCGCGTCGAGCCCGCGGCGCGCTCCCACCAGCTCGACGGCGTCCGGCCCGTGCCCTTCACCCAGGGCGCGGGCCACCGCCAGCGCGGGAACGAGATGACCACCGGTGCCTCCCCCCGCCACCAGCGCGTAGCGCCGGGTACTCACCCGCGGTCGCGGCGACGCAGTGTGTCGAGGACCTTGGGGACGGCCCGGCTCGAGCCCGCGGGCACCGACGGGGTCGCCGCGGTCGCAAGACCCCGAGGTCGCTCGTGTGACGCCACGTTGACGAGGATCCCCGCCGCCACCAGCGTGATGACGAGCGAGGAGCCCCCGAAGGAGATGAACGGCAAGGGGATGCCCGTCACCGGGAGCACGCCGATGACCGCACCGATGTTGATGACGGCCTGACTCGTGATCCAGCTCGTGGCGGCCACGGCCAGCAAGGCGCCGAAGCGGTCGGGGGCCCGCACCGCGGCCCGCAGGCCGTACCACGCCAGCACGCCGAAGAGACCGAGGACGATGAGCGTTCCCAACAACCCCCCCTCCTCGCCGATCACCGAGAAGATGAAGTCGGTGTGGGCGTTGGGGAGCAGCCCCCATTTCTCCCGTCCTCCTCCGAGACCGAGGCCATAGAGATGGCCCGAGCCCAGCCCAACCAGCGACTGCACCACCTGGTATCCCGAGCCCTTGGCATGGGCGAAGGGATCGAGGAACGAGAGCAACCGGGCGCGCCGGTACGGCTCGGCCAGGCCGACGATGAGGCCGATGAGAGCCGTGGCCCCGAGCGCTTTCACCACCGGGCGAAGCGGCACCCCCCCGGCGTAGAGCAACGCGAAGGTGAGGAAGGCGAGCACCAACGCCGTTCCCATGTCGGGCTGCTTCAGCACGAGCAGGCCCGACACCGCCAGCAGACCCAAGAGCGGAACCACCGCCGCGATCGGCTTCTCGAGGCGATCGGCCCGCCGGGCCAGCAGATCGGCGGCGAAGACCGCCATGGCCAACTTCATCAGCTCCGACGGTTGGATGCGCAGGGGCCCCACCCCGATCCACCGGCTGGAGCCGCCCGCGAAGATCCCGATGCCCGGCACGAGGACGGCCACGAGGAGGCCCAACGTGAGCAGCGGCAGCACGATCCGGACCCGGCGCCATTTGTCGTAGCGGATACGGATCGCGGCGACGAAGGCGATGGCGCCGAGTCCCATCCACAGGACCTGGCGCTCGAAGATGGTCCAGACCGAGCCGTAGTACTGCAGCGACGTGTACGCCGAGGCGGACAGGACCATGACGAGCCCGATGCCACACAGCGCCATGACCGCACCGAGCACGGCGGTGCGCGTGGACACCAGGTCGCGACGCCCGGCACCGGGCGCGAGGACTCGGCGTCGACGACCCCCGGCCTCGACCAGCCGGAGGTGGGCCGAGACTGGGCCGTCGCGACGCGGGCGCGGCGACGGCGCCGGGGTGGCGGCGGGGCTCATCGGGATGCTCCGTCGACGGAGGGGGTGAAGCCCGGCAATGCCCGCACGCAGCGGGAGAAGTCGTCGCCCCGCTCCGCATAGGACCGGTACCAGTCGAACGACGCACAGGCCGGCGACAGCACCACCGAGTCGCCGGGCCCGGCCATCGCCGCCGCGGCCTCGACGGCACCGGCCATCGAGGTGGCCCGGGCCAGCGGCACCGACCCCGCGAACGCGGCGGCGACCTCCTCGGCCGCTTCCCCGATGGCCACCACCCCGCGCAGCTCCGGCGCCACCGTCCGGAGCACGGACAGGTCCAGACCCTTGTTGCGCCCCCCCGCGATCAGCACGGCCGGAGCGCAACCTTCGACTGCGGCCAACACGGCGCCGGGCGTGGTCGCCTTGGAGTCGTCGTAGAAGCGCACCCCGCTAGCCTCGCCTACCAGCTCGACTCGGTGGGGGAGCCCACGGAACTCGAGCAGCGCACGCCGGCAACCCTCGGGGGTCGCCCCCGCCGCCGAAGCGGTCGCCAGGGCGCACAACGCGTCGACCACGTCGTGGGGCATCGTCCGGGCGAGCTCGTCGACCTCGGCCACACCGACCCCGTCGGGCCCCACGAGCGCCCCGTCGCGCCGGGTGTACTCCCCCGCCGAGAGCCCGAACGTCCGCACCGTGGCACCCCGAGCGCGCGCCACATCCGAGGCGGCGCGCACCACCGGGTCCTCGACGTTCACGACGGCCACGTCGCCGGGACCGCTGTTGGCCCACAGCCTCGCTTTGGCGCGGCGGTAGTCGTCGACCGTGGCGTGCCAGTCCAGGTGATCAGCCGAGAAGTTCAACCAGGCGCCCACGGCGGGGCGGAACGAGGTCGTAAGCGCCAGCTGGAACGACGACACCTCGGCCACCACCACTTCGGCGTCGCCACCCACGGCGTCGAGGAGCGGGAGACCGATGTTGCCCGCCGCCACCGCTCGACGCCCCGAGAACTCGAGCATGGCCTGGACCAAGGTGGTCACGGTGGTCTTGCCGTTGGTGCCCGTGATCGCCACGATCGGGCACCGTGCCCGCCGCCACGCCAGCTCGACCTCGCCGATGACGGGCGCCGCGTCCAGCGAGAACACGGCGTGACAGGCGGGCACCCCGGGGCTCACGACGATCTCGTCGACACTGCGGGCCAGCTCCGCCAGGGCGATTTCGTCGGGAGCCGACACCAGGTCGATGCCCAGCTCCGCGGCGCGGCGCCGCGGCCGTTCTCCGGCGTCGTCGTCCACGGCGACCACCTCCGCTCCTTCGGAGAGCAGTCGGGCCGCGGTGGCGAGACCGCTCACACCGAGGCCGTAGACGAGGACGCGATCGGACACCGGGGCGTGTCTCAGTGCAGTCCGGTGGCCGACAGGAAGTCCGCGTAGAAGACGCCCAGCCCGAGCGCGGCGAAAAGGCCGCCCGCGATCCAGAAACGCACGATGACCGTGGTCTCGGGCCAACCCACCAACTCGAAGTGATGGTGCAAGGGCGCCATGCGGAACACACGCCGGCCGAAGACCCGGAAGCTCACCACCTGGATCACCACCGACAGCGTGACGATGACGAAGAGGCCGCCGATGACCGGGAGCAGAAGCTGGAGGTTCATCTGCAAGCACAACGCGGCGAGGCCCGAACCGATGGCCAGTGAGCCCGTGTCGCCCATGAAGATCCGGGCCGGCGCCGCATTCCACCACAGAAAGCCCAGACAGGCGCCGGCGAGCGCCACCGAGGCGAGGGCCATGTCCAGAGCCGAGGACACGTGGTACAGCGAGTAGTGGCGGAACTGCCAGTATCCGATCACGGCCAGGCACGCGAAGCAGAACGTGGCCGAGCCCGAGGCCAGGCCGTCGAGCCCGTCGGTGAGGTTCACGGCGTTGGCCGTGCCCACGAGGATCACCACCGCCCACACGATCCACCCGAACTGTCCGAGGTCGATCCCCAAGGAATCCCAGCGGGTGAACGACAAATGGGTGTTCACACCGGCCCAGTGCTCGGCCAGGAGAGCAAAGGCGAGGGCGATGGCGATCTGGGCGGCCAGCTTGGCCCGCTTGTTGAGACCGAGGCTGCGGCGGTGACGGATCTTGATCCAGTCGTCGAGGAACCCCACCACGCCCGCGCACAGCGTGACCCCGATGACGAGCAGACCGGGTCGGCTGAACGCGACGTGGGTACCGGCGTGGCCCATCAGGTACCCCACGGCCGCCGCCGCGATCAGGGCCAAGCCGCCCATGGTGGGGGTCCCGGCCTTGGCCAGATGCATGAAGGGGCCGTCCTCGCGGATCTGCTGCCCGAAGCGCCGGCTCGCCAACCATCGGATGAGCAGCGGCGTCCCCAGGGCGGCCGCCCACAGGGCGATGCCGCCCGAGGTCATGAGGCTGATCATGGTTTGCCCGCGCTCACGGTTTGCCCGCGCCCGGGCCAGCCTGGGCGGCCCGTCGTGCTACCGCGGCCGCCGCCACCTGACGATCGTCGAACGGAAGTCGGGACGTCGCGAACTCGATGTCGAGCTCGTGCCCCTTTCCCGCCACCACCACCACGTCGCCCGGGGCAGCCAGGTCGATCGCCAGTTCGATGGCCTCGGCACGATCGGGTCTGACCATGACGTGCGACCCGGCGGGAACGCCCGCCATGACCTCGGCGATGATGAGGTCGGGATCCTCGTTCCTCGGGTTGTCCGACGTGACGACGGCGACATCGGCGTGGCTCGCCGCCACGGCGCCCATAGCCGGTCGCTTCTGACGGTCGCGGCCGCCGCCGCACCCGAACACGCACAGGACGCGGTGACCCGCCGCCAGCTCACGGGCGCTGTCGAGCACCACCCGGAGCCCTTCTGGGGTGTGGGCGTAGTCGATGGCGACCGTGAACGGAGCGGCCGTGTCGATCACCTCGAAGCGCCCGGGGACCGGAGTGGCGCGGTTGAGACCGGTGACGATGACGTCCTCGGGCACCCCGAGGGCGGCGGCGGTGGTGGCGGCCGCCAGGGCGTTGGCCACGTGGAACGACCCGGCGAGCGCGAGCTCGACACGGCCCGCCCGCCACGTGAACGAGGTGTGCGCGGCGCTGCTCCGCACCGCACTCACCTCCGCCATCGAAAACCCCACCGTCGGCACGTCCCCGCGTTCCAGTATCTGCCGGCCCCAGGCGTCGTCCCGGTTGACCACGGCCAGGGCGGCTCGCTCCGGGGTGAACAACGACGCTTTGGCGGCGAAATAGGCGTCGATCGTCCCGTGGTAGTCGAGGTGGTCGTGCGACAGATTGGTGAACACCGCCGCGTCGAAGCGGATCCCGTCGACACGCGCTTGGGAGAGCGCGTGCGACGACACTTCCATCGCCACCGCCCGACGCCCGGTGTCGCGCGCTTCGGCGAGCAGACGTTGCAGGTCCGGAGACTCCGGCGTCGTCCGGGCACCGTCGAGAGTCCCGATGACCGTGGTCGGCCACCGATGGGCCTCGAAGATCGACGCCAGGAGGTGGGTCACCGTCGTCTTGCCGTTGGTCCCGGTGACCCCGACGCTCAGCAACGACCGGGCCGGTTGCCCGAAGAACGCGCAGGCCAGTTGCGCCATGGCCGGACGGGCGGTCCCCGGGGCCACGAGGGCCTGGGTCACGTCCAGGGCCAGGCGACGCTCGACGAGGAGGGAGCGGGCGCCGCGCGCCACGGCTTCGGGGGCGTGGTCATGACCGTCGCCGGCGCCGCCGGTGAGACAGCAGAACAGGGCTCCGGGCTCGACGCGTCGGCTGTCGAAAGCGATGGCGGTGACCTCGGTGCTGGCGGCGTCGCCGTATGCCTCGATGACTTCGACCTCGCGGAGCAAGCGGTCCATGCGCACGATGGGGGACCCGCGGGGGCGGTCACGCTCTTTCCGTGAGCTTCCCATGGGAAGCGACGATCGTAGTCGTCGTGGTGGTAGGGCTCGGGGCGTTCGCAGTGGTGGCCCTCGGGGGCGAGACCTGGGGAAACGGGATCGACAGGGGCGTGCCCCCGGTCGACCCCCCACCTGGTGAGGTGGGGATCCCGTACCGGTGCAGCGCGTACCGCATGATCTGGGAGAACACCGGCGCGGCCACGATGCCGCCGTAGATCGGGTTCGGCCGGTCGAGCACCACGATGGCCGAGAGCGTCGGATTCTCAGCGGGGGCGAATCCGGCAAAGGTGGCGTCGTAGGCGCCGGTGATGTAGCCGCCGTGGACGGGGTCGGGAATCTGAGCCGTCCCGGTCTTGCCGGCCACGGTGTATCCCGGCACTCCGGCCGTTACCGCCGTGCCGTCCTGGACCACCTGCTCCATCATCGTGGTGAGCTGCGACGCCACTTCCTGGGACAAGGCGCGGTGTGACGCCGCCACCGGGGTCTTCGTGATCGACCCGTCCGGGGCGACCGTGGCTTGCACGAGCCGGGGTGGGACGAACTCCCCGCCCGTGCCCACGGTGTTCACCATGTCGAGGACCTGCTGGGCGGTGACGGCGTCGTCCTGGCCGATGGGGGTGGAGCCGATGTCGGAGACATGCCACGTGGCAGGGTTGCTCTTGACCAGGCCGGCCGACTCGGCCGGGAAGCCGAGCCCGGTGGCGCGACCGAAACCGAGTGTGGAGATCTGCGCGGCCAGCCGGCCCTCACCGAGCTGCTGGGCGATCTCGATGGTCCCGATGTTCGAGGACTGGGCGAGGATCTGGGTGGCGGTGAGAATCTCGGTCGGATGGCTCTCGGCGTCGTGGAACACCCACTTGTCGATGGTGAGGGTGTTGGGCACCGTGAAGACCTCGTCGGGCGAGATGATCCCGTCTTGCAGCGCGGCCGAGAACGTCACCAACTTGAACACCGATCCCGGTTCGTAGACCTGAGTGAGGGCGAGGTTCTGGGGCGCCTGGACCACGGTGGTGACCGGGGGCGGGGGCGGCGGTGCAGTGGTGGTGGTCGTAGGCGCGGCCGGTGTGCCCGCGGGCGACGCCGTCGTCGGCGGCGATGGCGCGGGTTTGGGAGTCGGCGGCTGCACGGTCTTCGACACCAGGTTCGCCATGGACAAGATCTCACCGGTTCGGGTGTTCATGACGATGGCGATCCCGCTCTTGGCGTGTGACGCCAGGATCTCCTGGCCCAGCGACTGTTCTGTCACGTACTGCAGGGGCTCGTCGATGGTGAGCTCGACACCGGTGCCCGGAACGGTGGCCGAGCTCTGTGACGTCTTACCCGGCAAGGGAACTCCGTCGGGCGACACCTCTTCGTCGGCAAAGCCGTCGTGGCCCGCCAACAGGGTGTTGTACCTGTACTCGAGACCCGACTGTCCGGCATTCGCGGCGCTCACCGTGCCGATCAGAGGCGCTGCGAGCGACCCGGCCGGGTCCGTGCGCTCGGTGGTGGGAAGCACGTTGATCCCAGGGAGCGTGAGCGACGTGATCTTGTTCGCCACCGTGGCACCGACATCGTGCGCCAGGAGCACGTACCCCACCGAGCGGTCGGACAACGCAGCCCTCAACGTCGCGGTCGGAACGCCGAGCACCGACGAGAGCGCGCGCACCACGGGGGCGGGATGGGCGATGAGCATCGGGTCCGCCACGATGTTCGATCGCGGCACCGACAGCGCCAGGGGGGCTCCGTCGCGGTCGTAGATTCCCCCGCGCACCGCCGGGACGCTTACGTTCCTGTCCACCTCGGCCGCGCCCATCGCCGAATAGCGCCCACTCGAGAACACCTGGACACCGATGAGTCGCAAGGCCAGGGCGGCGAACACGAGGACCACCACCACTCGCATCCAACCGATACGTCGCCGGTGTACTCCCCCGGTGACAGGGCGCGCCTTGCGATCACGGCGCGGCGGTGCCGGCGCGATGCGGCGCTCGTATCCTCGTGGACGCGCCACGGTCCGCCCGCTCGGGGCCGCGGGACTCGCCGTCTTTCGAACGGTCGAGCGGGTGTCGGGCGCGGTGCGCGAGACGGGCGCGGCCCGCGTGGCGACAGCGGCACGCGCCCTTCCCGACAGTTTGGTCTTGCCTCTCGATCGCGCTTTGGCGGCTTTAGCGGTCGATCGCGCTTTGGCGGTCGATCGCGCTTTGGCCGTCGCGACCACGGGCCGTCGCGTCGCGGCCTTGCGGGTCGAACCCGATCGCGTGCCCATCGGCGGCCTCGCCCGGCCGGGACGGGGCGCGCCGGAGCCCTGGCCCTTCGGAGTTCGGATCACGGGCCGCTGGGCGTCGTGGCCGACGAGTGCCCGGTCGTCGGGACCGTCGAGGCCGTCGTCGACGACACCGAAGGGTTCACCTGATTCAGGTCGGTCACGTTGGTGGGCGCCACAAGACCATGACCTTGGGACTGCGACACCACACTGGACGGGTTCGACAGCCTCGCCACCTGATCCTCGAGGAGGTGGTGCTGATCGAGCACCGAACTCAGCTGCCCCTGCATCTGAGTCAGGCTGACCTGACCCTGGGTGAGGTAGGCGCTGGCCGCCACCACCATCAGAAGGCTGACCAGGATGATGACACCGGCCAGGGTTGCCGTCTTGGGGAGCGACCACCGGGGCCCACGTGCGCCGGGCGCTTCAGCGGCACGCCGCGGTTGCCGGTCGAGGTCGGGAACGCGGGCCGGATCCGCCGCCGCAGCGCGCTGCGGAGCAGAGGCCGGCGCCACCCTGGCGCGCTCGGAAAACGTGGCCAACACCGCCATCAGGCCTCACCCCGCTCGAACGCACGCAACAGCGCGCTCTCCGAGCGCCGGTTGCGAGCCGTCTCGGCAGGCGTGGGTCGACGCGTCCCGCGGAACACGAGCTTGCCCAACGACACTGCGCCACAGGTGCAAGGAAGTCCGGGCGGGCACGTGCAACCCCCGGTCTCCGCCTGCCGGAAGGCCGCTTTGACGATGCGGTCCTCACCGGAGTGGTACGAGATGACGACGCAGCGACCGCCACGAGCAAGGGTGTCGATGGCGACCGGCAGCGCGTCGGCGAGAACTTCCAGTTCCTCGTTCACCGCCACCCGCAGTGCCTGAAACACGCGGCGGGCCGGATGGCCGCCCTGACGGCGCACCGCGGCGGGCAGTGCCGATCGAACGACATCGGCCAGCCCACCGGTGGTGGTGACGGGTCGGGCCGTTACCACGGCGAGTGCGATCCTGCGGGCGAAACGTCCCTCACCATTGGCAGCGAACAGTCGGGCCAGCTCAGCCTCGGGCCACGTGTTGACCAGGTCCGATGCGGTCGGTCCCTCCTCCGGGTCCATGCGCATGTCGAGAGGCGCGTCGGCTCGATACGAAAAGCCTCGTTCCGGACGGTCGAGCTGCGGGGAGCTCACGCCCAGATCGAACAGCGCACCACTCGCCGACCCGGCGTCCATGCCCATTTCGTGGGCGATGTCGCCGATGCGGTCGAACCGGGCCCGGCGCACCACGGCTCGGTCTCCGAACGCGGCGAGGCGATGCGTCGTCGCCTCCACGGCGTCGGGATCGCGGTCGAGGCAGAGCAGGCGCAGGTGGGCATGGGCAGCGAGCAACGCCGCGGCATGCCCGCCGCCTCCCGAGGTGGCATCGATGACCACTCCCGCGGGAACAGAGGCAAACAGCGACACCACTTCGTCGACCATGACCGGCTCATGGGTGAACACCTGGCGCATCCGCAGCCCCTCGACTGGCGGGATGCCGTCGGGAGGGTTGCTCCTGCGACTCGGTTGGAAGCGGGCGGAGGAGGAGTCTTCCACCGAACCAGCCGAGGGGCTGCGCATGTTCCGGGTGCTCGTACCTGGTCGAGTCCGACTCGACCTTTCGTCTTCCGCGACGCTCCTTTCCTCTTTGCGTTGGCGACACCGTGCGGTGTCGTCTCGCCTGTCGCGAGCCGTGTGGCCCACCGTGGTGCTCAGTCGTCCGCACCCTCGGTGAAACGCAGTTCCTCGGGGCCGATGTTCGACTGCCAACGCGTCGGATCCCACAGCTCCACCCTGTCGATCACCCCGACGACGGTGACGTCGTTCTCCAACGCCGCGTACTGCCGCATCCGGGCCGGGAGCACGATCCTCCCCTGCCGGTCCACTTCGAGATCGTGCGTGTGCGACGCCCACATACGGGCCAGGTTCCTGTCGCTCTTGCCGCTCGCCGCCCGGGCCTGCATGTCTTCCATCTGTCGCTCGAACTCGTCGGGCGTCCAGAGCGCGAGGCAGCCGTCCCGGTACTCCGTGAGGTATCCCCCGTGCTCGAACGAGGCACGAAACCTCGACGGCAGGATCACCCGACCCTTGCTGTCGAGCGAATGCTCGTATGTCCCAAAAAACCGTGCCACCGAATCGAGCTCCCACGACGCTCCCCCCGCAAGTTCGGCGGGCTCCTCCCCTTTACTCCACTTTGCGCCACTTTAGCCCCCACTTCCCCACAGGTCAATGCTCATCCACTCCACCGGTCCCCACCACGCCGCCCCATCTCGCCCCACCGCGTCGCCCAGGTCGGCGCCCGGGACCACGGCCCGGTGCGGCCGCCCGGACTCCCCGAAACCGCCTACGCCACGAGAACGGCGACCGGGACCGAGTTCCGAGGCGCGCTCACGCGCAACGGGAACTCGCGCCCCGCGGCGCGCACACGTGCGCCGGACACTGGCGCTACGCCACGCGACGCGCCGCGCGTCGAAGAAGTCGCGGCGTTGGCACGCGTTGGTTCCACCGAATGCAAACGTCGTAGACGCCGTAGACGCGCGCCACGCTGCGGTCGTCGCGCCGGCGGCGACGCGCACCGCCGATCAGGTCAGGGCAAGGCTCGGCGTGGCGCTCTCAGGGCAATACCGACAGCAGCGCGTCCTCGACGGTCGTGACGATCGACGACACACCACGATCCCGGCGTGGCGTCGGGAGGATGTCGCCGAGGCCGGTGGCGACACCGGCGAGTGTGTCGTCGACACGGCGTGCCGGTCGGTCGTCGTTCGCATCGAGCGCCAGCAGCGCCAGCAGCACCGTCGGGTCCCACGACACCATGGCCATCGAGTGCAGTCGGGCTCCCTCGCGGGTCCGGCGCTGGGCGATACCCACCACTTTCGCCGGGCCTGTGGTCACCTCGCCCGGACCGACGCCCGCGAAGCACACGATGTTGGACCATTCGGTGCGGGTGACGCGTCCGCGATGGACGAGCAACGGGGCGGCGCCGAGCCCTTCGAGCGCCGTCGCCCAGGTCTCGCCCAACCACCACGAGGACGCGATGACGTCGTCCTCCCACAGCGGATCGTGGCGAGGGATCCACGCGTCCAGCCACACCTGGGCGGCGGGGCCCACCCACACCGCACCACCGCCCGAGCTCCGGCGCACCACGTCGACGCCGTCATGCGCGGCGCGGGCGCGGTCCACGATCTCGATCTTCTGCGTGCTCCCGAGGACGATGGCACCACGCCCGACCACCGTGCACAGCCCGACCAACCGGCTGCGGCGCTGTGCCGACGGCGGCCACGGTGCGTGCAGGGCGCGTGCGGTGTCGATGCGGCGCTCGACCGACCAATCGCCGCCGGCGGCGGCGGCGCCGGTCACGCCGTCAGGGACTGCTCACCCAGGTACGGCGCCCATTCGTCGCGCGCTCCCCCGCCCATGGCCAGGAGCCAGACCCGCTGGCGCGGGGCGCACGGCTGGGTGCGCAGGACCAGGCCCACCTCATGCGGCAACCGGTCCTCTTTGCGGGTGTTGCACCGGCGGCAGGCCGCCACGACATTGTCCCACGCATGCATGCCCCCGCGGCTGCGGGGCATGACGTGATCGATGCTCTCGGCCGCCAATCCGCAGTACTGGCAACGGTGACCGTCACGCGCGAAGACCGTGCGACGGTTGACCGCCACGGTCCGATCGTGGGGCACCCGGACGTAGCGCGCCAGCCGCACGACGGACGGCTCGGGGAAGGCCCGGCGCTCGGAACGGAAGATCCGGTCGGTGGCGTGGACGAGCTCAGCCTTGGTCGCAAGGACCAGGAGCAGGGCGCGCCGGGTGGAGACGAGCCCCAAAGGCTCGAATGTCGCGTTGAGCACGAGCGCTCGGCTCGCCCCATTTGCGCCGGCTTCCCTGGCCAACATCACTGGGGAGGTTACTCCCGCCGGCGACGTTCGCTCCGGCACACATCGCCGTCACCGTCGGCGCCACCGGCCCATCGTGGCGCACCAGGCGATGAACGACACAACGTCGGCGGCGTCGGGCACGACGTCACCGGATCCGCCGTAGGCGGTTTCCATGCGAAATCGCCACAACGCCTCGTCGGGCACCGGGAGCGGCGGCCAACGGTGCCACCATCCGGGCCGCGCCAGACGAGCCGCCTCGGCGACGGCCGCGGGCCACAACCAGGGGCGGCGGGCCAGGGCGGACACCATCGCCCCCACCGCCGGCCCTGATGTCGGGCCACCCCGACCCGGTGCACCTGTTGCGTTCACGGCGCCTCCACCAGTCCCCGATCCGCGGCCCGCCAGCCGAGCGCGCCCGCACCCACGAGCGGGCCACTGGCGGCGAGTCCGCTCGGAACGATACGCGCGTCGGCGGTGAACGACAGCCGGGCGCGGGCGTGCAGCTCGGCGTTGGCGGCGGTGAAGAAAGGGGCGCCGAACCCGAGCGCCACCGACCCTCCCACCACGACGAGCTCGAGGTCGAGCAGGCTCACCACCGAAGCCACCGCCCGTCCGACCAGACGACCCGTGCGCGTCACGACCTCGGGCGTCGCGTCCACCGGCGGGCGTCCGGTCACCGCGGCGATGGCGGTACCGGACGCCTCGGCTTCGAGACATCCTTGTGCCCCGCACGGGCAGAGGCGACCGTCGGGCTCGACGATCACGTGGCCGATGTGGCCGGCGTTGCCCGACGCACCGTCGAGCAACCGGTTGTCGACGACGACACCGCCGCCCACACCCGTCGACACCACCATGGCGAGAAAGTCACGTCGCTGTCGCGCCGCTCCGGTCCAACCCTCGGCCAGCGCGAACGCCTTGGCGTCGTTGTCCAACGCGACGACGAGTCCAGTCGCCTCCTCCAGCCGGGTGCGCAGCGGGAAGTCTCGCCATGCCGGGATGTTCAGCGGTGACACGGTGCCGCGGCGCAGGTCCATGGGCCCACCGCAGCCCACCCCGCACACCACCAGGTTCGCGCCCGACAGCCCTGGTCCGCTTTCATCACCGAGGACCGCGTCGACGAGGGCGACCAGTGCGGCGAAGAGTTCGTCGGCGTCGTCGCCGCGAGGTGTCGGGGCCCGTCTGGCTGCGAGGAGCTCTCCGGTGACCGACACGAGACCTGCCGCCAGCTTCGTGCCCCCGATGTCAACGGCCAGGCACAGGTCCACTGCTACTCCCACGGCGCGGGTAGCACCCGACGATCAACGAGCCGGGTGGGTGCGTGCGTCAGCGGTTGCGGCGAAAGCGGTCGCGCAGCCAGCCGCGGGTGTCGTGGAGGGCGTTGCCGATGCCGTCGGTCCGCAGCGAGTGACCGATCTCCTCCCAGCCCGCCTTGCCCATCCGACGGATGTTGGTCCAGAAGGTGACGAGGGAGGCGAACATGATGAGCACGCCGAGGAAACCGAGGAACACGTTCGTAGTGAAGAAGAAGAGCATGACCGCCAGGCCCGCCACGAAGCCGGCGATGGACCATTTCAGGTATCGCCCCGCGTACTTGTAGACGCTCTCGGAGCGGACCCGATCGGCGAAGGCCGGGTCCTGCTGGTACAGCGCTTGCTCTAGTTCGTGCAGCACACGCTGCTCATGCTCGGAGAGCGGCACGCTCACCCCCTTCCAGACCCCGTCGCGACGTGGCGCGCATCATCAATCTTAGGCACGGGCGAAGGGCAAGACAACGTCGCCTGGGATTCTCTGCGACCTCATTTCCTTGCTCACGTCGATGGTCTCCTCCCTGGTCCGAGCCGAAAACCGGGGTCATGACCGGCTCTCGGAACATCCTCGGGACATGGCGCACCCTGTTGTGACGTTACCGGTCACGACCGGTCGACGGCGCGGGCGCGCTCGGCCCCCATTGGGTGTCACCCCGCTCCTTCACCTCCAGTCCTTCTCGACCCACGAGGGCGGCGGGGCCCACCGAGGCGTTGCCGTAGCGGGCCCGGATGGCGGTCACCGCTGCCTCGACCTCGTGCCAGGCCAGCTGACGTGCCGACGCCACGGCACTGCCCGCCTCGAGGTCACCGACGGGCCCTTCCCTGCTCGGGCCCCGGTGACGTGGGTCCGGCCCGGTCGGGAGCACCTCGTCGTCGTCGAACGAGAGCTGGCGGGCCGTGGCGTCGGTGTCGAGGAGTCCCGAGACCGAAACCCCGAGGAGCCGCACCCCGGGCGATACGTCCACGGCGTCGAGCAACGCCGCGGCCACCGCGCCCAGGGCCCGGGGTGAGTCGAGCGGTGCCCCGACCGTATGTGACCGCGTAATGGTGACCCGGTCGCCGTAACGGACCTTCACCGTGACGGTCCTCCCCGCCAACCGGGCCTCGCGCAGACGCGTCCCCACGGCGTCGGCCATGCGCACGACGTGACGATGGAGGCCGAGGTGACTGTCGATGTCGAGTGCGAAGGTCTCCTCGTGACCCACCGACTTCACGGCCCGGGAGGCCTCCACCGGACGGGGGTCGTCACCCCGGGCCAGGAGGGCGAGCTGACGGCCGTTGGCGACACCGACCGATCGGCACAGCGTGTCTTCGGGGATCCGGGCCAGCTCCCCGATGGTCGTGACCCCCAGAGCGTCGAGTCGTCGAGCGGTGGCAGGGCCCACACCCCACAGGGCGCGGATCGGCAGGGGGTGGAGGAACGAGAGCTCCTCCGCCGGCAGGACGACGAAGACACCGGGGCCCGGTCGCGGGCCCTCGGGGGTGACCACCGGTTTGGCGGCGCGAGACGCCAACTTGGCGAGCAGCTTGGTCCGGGCCACGCCCACGCCGCATTCCATCTGCATGTCCTCCCGCACGGCATGACGGATCTCGGCGGCCACGTCGGGGGGGGACCCCAGAAGACGGCGCACCCCGGCGACGTCCACGAACGCCTCGTCGAGCGCGATGCCCTCGACCACGGGCGAGAACCCCTGCAGCACGGCGTGGAGCCTCTCGCTCATCTCGACGTACCGGGCGAATCGACCCGAGAGGAAGACGGCGTGCGGGCACCGGCGTCTGGCCTCGACCGACGGCATGGCGGAGTGGATGCCGAAGGCGCGCGCTTCATAGGTGCACGACGCCACCACACCGCGGGCGCCGGCGCCCCCGACGATCACGGGGCGACCGACGAGAGACGGGTCGTCGAGGACCTCGACCGAGGCGAAGAACGAGTCCATGTCGACATGCAGCACCGTGCAGGCGTCGGCCCCGTCTCCCGACGCGACCGCGCCGGGGCTCAGGACGTCGGTGGATCGCGGCCCGGGCGCGCCGGCGCCGTGACACGTCCCGGAGTCAACCACTGAGCCGCAGACGCCGGAAGCCTTCCGCATAGCCCACCCCGGCGCGCCTCCCGTCCTCTTGGGAACGCTCTCTCACCGCTCGACTCGCCCAGTCGCCACCATCGGCGAACTGGCTGCGGTGACACGACACAGCCGCCACCTTGTTCTCGATCGTGGCCGTGACATCCACCCACACGGTCGGCTCGAGGGTGCCTGACAGAAGCGCCGTCTGGACCTGGTAGGCGGGGCCCGCCTCCGGGAAATAGTGCGGGAGGGCGGCGGCCGGAGACAGCGCGTCGAGGAGCGAGAAACCGGTCGTCCGGTGGTCCCGGTGGTTGAAGTAGTCCTCGCCGAAGAACACGGCGGTGGGGTCGGGGCCGAGGACCGTCAGGGGGCGCAGCTTGCGGACCCAACCCACCAGCGTGGCGCGCAGGGCCGTATCGTCCACGAGCTCGCCGTCGCCGTAGCCGAGAAAGTGTTGGCCGGCGATCCCGAGGAGCTTCGCCGCCTCGGCCGCTTCTCCGGCGCGCCGCCGGGCGAGGACGTCGGGGTCCATGTCGCGGTCCGTCGTCCCTTTGTCGCCGTTGGTGCAGATGAGCACGTGGACCTCCGAACCTGCACCGGCCCACCGCGCCAAGGTGCCTCCGCACGAGACGTCGGGGTCGTCGGGATGGGCATACACGGCGAGCACCCGGTCCGGGACGACGTCGAGAAGCTCCGGCACCCGAGATCAGGCCCTGCGCTTGGGCTCAGTCGTCTTGGTGAGGAGTCCCACCTCACGCTGGAAGTCACCCAGATCTTCGAATCCCTTGTACACCGAGGCGAAGCGCAGGTACGCGACGTCATCGACTTCGCGGAGGCGCTCCAACACGGCCACGCCGATCTGTTGGCTCGACACCTCGGCGCCCTCGCCCCGCAGGGCTTCCTCCACCTGCTGGGCGATCTCCTCGAGCCGCTCCTCGGTCACGGGACGGTTCTTCGTGGCCGCTCTCACCCCCGACACGACCTTGGCGCGGTCGAACGCCTCGCGTTGCCCGCCGCGCTTGACCACCCACAGCGGGGCCTCCTCGAGCCGCTCATACGTGGTGAAACGGCGGTTGCAGGACAGACACTCACGGCGACGGCGGATGGCGACGCCATCCTCGGCGAGGCGCGAGTCGACGACCTTGTCCTCGAGACTCTGACACCACGGACACCGCACCGGACCAACCGTAGTGCCACGGTTCGAGCCGTCAGGGAAGGACCAGCTGCTCCCCGGGGACGACGTTGTCGCCGACCTCGGCCTCGAGCTTCGCCACCACGGGCCGGGGATCCCCCGTCGGGTCGAGCCGCACCGCGATGGACCACAGCGTGTCCCCCGGCTGGACGACGTAGGCGTGGTGGGCGACGACGGTCTCCCCCGCCAGAGCGGGACCGGAGGTGGCGAGGGAACCCCCGGTACCGCTCCACGGCAGGGCGAGGGCGACGAGCAAGCCCGCCGCCACCGTTCCGAGCACGACCCGCCGGCGCCGTACCGCGACGCTCGGCCGGGTCGTCCGGCCGTCGGTGACGCACCCGGCGCGCGTGGGACGCGCCTGATGCCGACGACGGTCGACCTCGGACTGGAAACGTGGCCTTCCGGCGGTGACGCTCGGCCGGGCCGGGCGCGACGGGGCGGTCGGGGCTCCCGGAGACAGCACCCGCAGAGAGGCTTGCCGGCTCCGGCGGCCCGACGGGATGGGCGAGAGGGCAACGGCCATCAGCGCCGTCCCCAGGTCGGTCGAGTCGAACAGGTGTTCGTCACGCCGCCATCACACCACGAACACGTGTTCGTGTCAAGAGCCCGTGGGTCCCTCCGGCGGTGGGTGGCGATGGCCATGCCCGCACCCTCGCACAAGGGTGTAACGGCTGTTCCGTCCCTGCCCAGAGCCCCCGTCACGAACAGGTGTTTGATCCGGAGCCCCTCGGGGAGTACGGTGTCACGAACTGGTGTTCGCCTTCCCCGGGGGCAGGAGACGGACATGTCAACCGACGGCGGATCGGGACGAGGAGAGCGACATGGCCGAGGCATTGACCGGGAAGCGACTCGAGATCCTCGAGTTCATCGGTGACAGCCTGCGGGAGCAGGGCTACCCACCGTCGGTCCGTGAGATCGGCGAAGCCGTCGGGCTGACGTCGTCCTCGACCGTGCACGCGCACCTGGCCGTGCTCCAGCGCGAGGGCTACCTGCGGCGCGACCCGACGAAGCCCCGCGCCATGGAGGTGCGCTTCGACCCGTCTTCGCGGGCCGCCATGGCGGCGAGCCCGGTGCGCCACGTGCCCCTGCTCGGGGACGTGGCAGCCGGTACCGGGGTGCTCGCCAGCGAGAACGTCGAGGAGCTGCTTCCGCTCCCCGAGGACTTCACGGGCTCGGGGTCGGTGTTCATGCTCCGGGTGCGCGGTGAGTCCATGATCGAGGCGGGCATCTTCGACGGCGATTTGGTGGTCGTGCGCCAGCAGCCCGACGCCGACAACGGCGACGTCGTGGTGGCGGGGATCCCCGGGGAAGAGGGCACCGTCAAGACGTTCGCCCGGCGCCGCGGCAAGGTCGTGCTCTCGCCCGCCAACGCCGCGCTCTCGCCGATGGAGTTCAGCCCCGACGACGTGACGATCTACGGGCGGGTGGTCACCGTCGTGCGCAAGCTGTGACGAGTCCCTCCGGGGCTCGGTTCACGAGCGCGCCGGGATCTGCTGCACGGCCCAGCCGTTGCCGTCGGGGTCGCTGAAGAAGACGAACGATCCCCAGGGAAAGTCCTGGACGTCGCTCGCCTCCACGCCTCGCCCCACGAGCTCGGCACGCGCCGCGGCGACGTCGGGCACCACCAGGTGCAGGCCCTGCACCGATCCGGGCACCGACGCCACGATGCCCTCCCCCATGGCGATCGAGCACGCCGAGCCGGGCGGGGTCAGCTGCACGAAGCGCATGTCGTCGCTGACCCGGTGGTCGTGGTCGGCGATGAAGCCCACCTGGTCGGCATAGAAGGCCTTGGCGCGGTCCACGTCGGTGACGGGCACCGCCACGAGCTCGAGCTTCCAGTCCACGAGGTCACTTCCCTTCGGTCGGTGAAGCAGCGGCGACGATCGTCACCGTGCTGGCACCGTACCGTTGTGAACTGGCCGTCCTCTGGCCACTTCAAGGGCCTCTTTTGGGAAGTGCTCGCCTCCTCCTGCGGTCGGCGAGCGAACGTCAGTCGGAGAGCAGGAAGGTGCCGAGCACGGCGCGGGCCCGCTCGAGCTCACGGCGCGACACGTGCTCGTCCGGGGTGTGCGCGAGGAGCGGGTCGCCGGGCCCGAAGTTGGTTGCCGGCACGCCGATCTCGGCCAAGGTGGCCACATCGGTCCACCCCACCTTGGCCCGCGGCGGCGCGCCCGTGGCGGCGACGAGCGAGGCCAACACGGGATGGCCCAGAGCCGGCGGCGCTCCCACGGCGACATCGACGACCTCGAGGCCGTCACCGGCCGAGGGGTCGAGGCCGGTACCCACCAGGTCCCGCAGTGTCGCCTCGGCCTCGGCCGAGTCGACCTCCGGAGCGAAGCGGTAATTAATTGTGATCGTGGCCCGGTCGGGCACCACGTTGTTGGCCACCCCGCCTTCGATTCCCACCGCCTGGAGCTGCTCGGTGTACTCGCACCCGTCGAGGAGGACGCGACGCGGGACGTAGCGCTCGAGCGCGTCGAGCACCAGGGTCAAACGGTGGACGGCGTTGACGCCCGTCCAGGGTCGCGACGTGTGGGCCCGTCGTCCCCCGACCGACACCACCGCCCGCATCGTGCCCTGACAACCGGCCTCGACCACGCCGCCGGTGGGCTCGCCGAGCACGGCCGCGTCGGCGGCGAGAAGGTCGGGGCGCGTTGCCGCCAGAAGGGCCAGCGCGTTGTGGCGACGCTCCACCTCCTCACACGCGTACAGGACGTAGGTGATGTCGAGAGCCGGGGCCGGGACGGTCGCGGCCAGGTCGAGCAACACGGCCACGCCGCCCTTCATGTCCACCGAGCCGAGGCCCCACAGCGTGTCGTGCACCACACGCCCTCTCCCGTCGTCGAAGGGAGGCACGGTGTCGAGGTGGCCGGCGAGCACCACGCGCCGGGCCCGACCGAGCTCTGTGCGCGCCACGATCGTGTCCTCGAAGCGCATCACGTCGAGGTGTCGGGCGCGGCGCAGGTCGGCCTCCACCCGGTCGGCCAGGGCGGCCTCGTGATGGCTGGTCGAGGGGATGGCGACGAGCTCGGCTGCGAGCGCCAGGAGATCGGTCATGGCTGACGCACGCGACGAGGGGTCAGGGACCGACCTGGTGTTCGCGCAGTGCCGCTTCGAGCTGGGCCTTGTCGTGACGCTCACCGGGCTCGAGCCGCTTGATGACGAGGGCGCACGGCAAGAAGAACTCCCCGCCGGGATACTCCTTGCGACGCGAGGCCCCGATGACGACGCTCCAGGGCGGCACCACCCCGCGGCCGACCTCCTCCCCCGTCGCGGCGTCGATGACGGGGATGCCGGGATTGAGGATCACACCCTCGGCCAGCACGGCCCCCTCTCCCACCCGGGCACCCTGGGTCACCATGCACCGGCTCGAGATGTTGGCGTCGTCGCCCACCATGACGGGCGCGGCGTTGGGCGGCTCGAGCACCCCGCCGATCCCCACGCCCCCCGCCAGGTGCACCCGCGC
>Ga0182024_10000469_pt1 | contig 103692 bp, 92 predicted proteins | sample P32metaG_FD_120480 | JGI IMG/M metagenome (GOLD analysis project Ga0182024, IMG submission 120480) | Permafrost microbial communities from Stordalen Mire, Sweden - P3-2 metaG (Illumina Assembly) | ecosystem: Environmental > Terrestrial > Soil > Wetlands > Permafrost | place: Sweden: Stordalen... | reverse complement strand
CGCGGCGTCGAACAGGCCCATGATTCCGGCATGGACAAGGTCATCCACATCGACGTGGACGGGCAGGCTTTCGTACACTCGAATGGCGATGGCCCGGACCAGTGGAAGGTGTTTCAACACGCGTTCGTCGCGCTCGGTCTGGCTTGTCTCCGGCGGCAGCAGGCGGGGAACCGAATCGGGCGGCTTGGAAGGACTGGTCGTGGGCATCTCGGGCTTGAGAAATGCACACGCCAAGCCAACCGTTCGGTTTATGTAAACTATTCTGTTTAAGCCGGTTAACGTTTACGGCGGGAGATGAAAAAACCGGTTTGGTTCAGTCCGGAATCCGTTCCGGGAACCCGTGGTTCAGAATGGCTCACCAGCCGGCTTTAGCCGCAATCAGCGTCTTCGCGATCAGGCCACCGAACAAAATCAGCACCGCGTAAAGCAGCTTGCCATGAAGAAGGTACAGTGCGATCGCGATTAGAACTGCGTAAGCGCTCATCGCCGCCGCAAGTCGTTTGCTCATCGCTGAAAAATGGAGTACTGAAGAAATCGCGGATACCGGGAATACGGAAGGCCTTCCCTCTCGCGCTCCGCTGCTTATACTTTCGAAACCGCCGGGCGACCCGTCTCCAGGCTTCCCGCGTCCGCTTCTTCGGGATCGTCCATGAACTCGGGAAGAATCAGCGGGCGGTCCAGAACCACCAGTTCTTCTTCTTCCCTCGGCTGACCCTTGCGTTCAACTCGTTTTTGAGCTTTTTCCAGCTGCTTCTCTTTCCGCTGCTGTTCTTTTTGTCTCTTCTTGAAAGACTGTGGTCCGCGGCCGGCCATACTCTTCTCCTGATTGTGAAATCTTCAAGCGGGGGGATCCGCCATCGGCGGTCCCCCCATAAACTATACGTACCTCACCGACGCAACGGTGCGCTTACCAGCGCGAGCCGCCGCGGCCACCGCCGCCCCCGCCGCTGCGGCCACGGCCCGCGCCGCCGCCAGCGCCGCCGGCAGGCTTCGGACGAGCTTCGTTGACGTTCAACGCACGCCCATTCATTTCCGCTCCGTTGAGCTGCGCGATCGCCGTTTCGGCATCGCGTTTCTCCGTCATTTCCACAAAGGCAAAACCACGGGGTTGACCGCTGTCGCGGTCCGTTACGATATTAACGCGCTCGACGCCGCCATATTGCGAAAACGCCTGTTGCAGGTCTTCCTGCGTAGTCTGGTAGCTCAAATTGCCTACAAAAATATTCGTCATTCTCTCTCTCTTTCATTCATTCCAGGGCTGATTCGTCTTTGTCGGGACTGCACCAGGCACCGGAACGGCGGATGGGAGGTAGAACCAAAAGGCACTCGCGAAAATTGGGAGGCGTGCAAAGACAATTCAATATTACCACGCCCGCGAGCGTTCGGTTTTCAGCGCGGCATGTTGTACATGAAGGTCAAGCGCAGCACAATCCGGTCTCCTTTGAATTCTTTGGGGAGCGGCGGAAGTGGATTCGAGGCGCTGATCGCAGCCACTGCCGCTTCATCGAGCGGCTTCATTCCCGACTGCGTCGAATAGATAACCTTAACCACAAGACCCTGCTTCGCAATGGCGAATTCGAGCGCCACCTCACCCCTCAGCCCGCCGCGCGCCGCTTCGGGATATACCGCGAACCAGTTCCGCCTGACCGCCGCGAGAACCTGAATCATATAGGGCCGGAAATCAACCCCCATGGGATCGCTTCTGAGTTCGAGATTCGAATGCGGACGCCCCGCCGAAGGCGGCAGATTCAGCCCCGAAGTGGGCAGGTCCGCGCCGGTGTCGCCTACCGCCTGACGGCCACTGGCCAAACCATTGTTCGTTGCAAGGTCGTGAATAGCCGCCTCCACCGACGTATTCGGAAGAGCGGTTCCGCCGAGGAGTTTGCCAGGGTTGGCGCCGGGGGCGGGCGGCGGAGGCGGAGGCGAAGCCACGTTTTCCATCACCAGCTTGGGTTGCTGAGTGGGAGGCGGCAGAGGAGTGGTGAGCCTGGCAAGTTGGTCCGATTGACTATCCACCTGTGTCTTCGGTGCCTCGATCTTCGGCGGTTCAATGAGGACCGGCTTGGGCTCGGCCTTGGCAACCTGAGGCACCGGCGGCGGTGCCTGTTTCAGCGCAGGAGCGGGAGCCGGCGCTTTGACCGGTGATTTAACGACAGGACGTTCCGGAATCGCGGCAATCGACAATTCCTTACTGAGCTTGCCTTTGTTCGGGTCTTTTTGTGTCAGTTCGGTGGGGATATAGAGGGGCGTAAGGTGGAGGACAGGCAGCCGCTCTTCATAGACGCGCGACTCGCTTTCCGGCATCAGAAGGAGCACCAAAAGCAAAACGGTATGGAAGACAGCCGAAACAATCGCGGCCGAGCGCCAGCGATGCCAATCGTCCCTGTGATCCCGTTCGAGCAGCAGATGGAGTTCGGGTTCCGTGTCTGGAGAGGCGAATTCCTGCGGCGCTAAGGTTTCCATCCTGAAGAAAGAGTTTTCTCGACCACGCCCGCGTGCTCCTTAATCTTATCAAGGACGGCGAGCGCTATCTCCAGTGTTTTACGTGCTGTAGAGCCATTTAGTTTCGGCGGCGTGCGGGTCTCCACGGCATCCAAAAAGGCGTCGAACTGCAACTTCAACGGCTCGGCAGACTCGACGGGCAGTTGATTGAAGGCAATCCCCTGCGGGCCGCCCACGGTGAAAACGGCGGCGGATTGCTTCGCGTAGTCGACCGAAATATATTGCTGTGGCTGAAACAGCCGGAGCTTGCGAACCTTCTCGGTGGATACACGGCTCGCCGTGAGGTTGGCGATGCAGCCGTCTGCGAATTCGAGCCGCACGTTGGCGATGTCCACCTTCGGCGACAGGATGGAAATTCCCGCCGCCCTAATATCCTTCAACTCGGCGCGAGCGAGGGCCAGAACGATATCGAGATCGTGGATCATCAAATCGAGCACGACATCCACGTCGAGGCTGCGCAGCGTGAAAACGCTCATCCGATGAATCTCGAAGAACAGGGGCAGCGTCGCCGCGCGCTCCAGTGCAATCACCGCGGGATTGAAACGCTCCAGGTGGCCGACTTGAAGGATCCGGCCATTACTCGCGGCCGCGCCGACCAGCCGGCTGGCTTCGTCGAGCGTTGGCGCGATCGGTTTCTCCAGCAGCACGTCGATGCCGGCTTCGAGGAGTGCACACCCGATTTCCGCATGCAGGACGGTGGGAACAGCCAGAATCGCAGCGTCGACCTGCCCAATAACATCGCGATAATCGCTGGTGGCTTTCGCCTCGTCAGCGTGCTCCTGGGCACGCGCTCTGTCCGAATCGACTACGTGCGTCAATGCAGCGCGAGAGCTCTCCCGGACCACGCGAACATGATTCTTCCCGAACGATCCTGCCCCGATTACAGCCACTCGCGTCACGGCTGGGTTTCCTTTTCGACCAGCGCTTCCATACCGACAATCGCGATCTTCGCCGCGTTCGCTTTTGCCACCAATTCTTCCTTATCGAGCATGAGCGTGCGCCCGGCGTCCACAGCAAGCGCGGTCGTATTCGTCTCGATCATTACTTCAATCGTCCCCGGCCCGATCACCGGCACGTCGAACAGCAGGTGTCTTCGACGAGACGACGCTTTGACCAGAGTCAATCCCTTCCCTTCCACCAGACTCGCCGCTCGGCGCAGCATCGCGTCCGTTCCTTCCATCGCCTCGAGCGCCACGCACGCGCCGTCGGCGATAGCGACGCTCTGCCCCAAGTCGAGGCTGGCGAGCGCGTGGGCGATCTTCCTGCCGTATTCGATGTCGCGCTGCTCGTCCGAATCCGCTTTCCGTTTTGTAATCGCTCCTGCCGGCGCGAGCAGGGGTTTCAGGAGCAGAGTGGAATCGACTAACTGAATCCCTTCATCCGCCAGCACTTTAGCGACAGCGCCGATCAGCGAATCGGTATTCTTGTTTAACAGGCTGCCAAGTAATTTGACTAACTGCCAATCGGGACGGATCGAGGAAAAGATCTTCGCATGCTTGACTTGTCCCGCCATCATGATCTGCGTGATACTCTCGCGCCTGCAGATTTCGATCAACTTACTCAATTCGCCGAGCGACACCCAATAACATCGCTCAGCGGCGCGCTCGACATCCTGCGATGCTTCTTCCCTAATCGCGATGGCGATCGCTTCATCGCCCTGCTTGCGCGCCGTTTCCAGCGCGATTATGGGAAAGCGTCCGTTACCGGCGATAATGCCGTATTTCATCCCTTGTCGTTCTTATCCTTTAACGACACCGCGCTGCGAGGTTGAGATGAACGCGAGCAATTCATCGATTTCCGGACATGGCTCCACCTCAGCCTGTATGCGCTCGACGGCCTGGCTTGTGTTCAAGCCCGCGCGGGTAAGGAGACGAAAGGCGGTCTGCAACGATTCGATCGAAGCTTTGTCAAACCCGCGCCGCGAAAGTCCGACGCTGTTCGCCCCGAAGACCTGCACTTCCGGCTGATTGCTGGTCAGCGAGTAAGGCATCACGTCCTGCTTGATCACGCTGTACGGACCCACGAATGCGTGTTTGCCGATCCGGCAAAACTGATGGACACCGCTGAAAGGGCTCACGTCCGCCCAGTCCTCGATGGTCACGTGTCCGGCCAGCCCTACGCTATTACCGAGAATTACGTTGTTCCCGATCTTACAGTCATGCGCCACATGCGTGTAAGTCATCAGCAGGTTGTCGTCGCCGATTTCAGTGAGCAGTCCCCCGCCCTCCGTGCCGCGATGAACCGTTACAAACTCACGGATGCTGTTGCGGCTGCCAATGCGTGTAAACGCCCGCTCGCCTTTGTACTTCTTGTCCTGCGAGGCGACACCGATGGTCGAATAAGGGAAAAAGACATTGTCCTCGCCGATGACGGCCGGACCTTCGACGAAGAGGTTCGCCATAAGCCTGGTGCGCGCGCCGATCTGCACCTCCGCGCCGACGATGCAGTAAGGGCCGATGTCAGCGGTGTCATGGATACAGGCGGAAGGATCGACGATGGCTGTTGGATGGAGCGGCATCTATTGAGGCACGTTGGACTCGGCTTTGTCCTGAAGCTTGCACATCACTTCGGCTTCGGCAACCAAGAGGCCGTCCACTGTCGCCTTGCCGGCCATCTTGGCGACGGAGCCTTTGCGGCGAATCAACACCATTTCGATGCGCAGCTGGTCGCCGGGCACAACGGGACGGCGGAACTTCGCTCCGTCGATCGAGACCAGCAGGACCAACTTGCTGTCGCGATCCGGAATGCTTTTGAGCACCAGGATTCCCGCCGTTTGCGCCATGGCTTCGACGATCAGCACACCCGGCATCACGGGAAACTCCGGGAAATGTCCGTTGAAGAACGTCTCATTTACAGTGACGTTCTTGAGGCCGACAATCCGCTCGGGCTCGAGCTCGGTGATTCGATCCACCAGCAGAAACGGGTACCGATGCGGCAGTATTCGCCGAATCTCGTTAACGTCCAGAATGGGCATGGAAAAGGCTAGTATACCCGCCTGAATGTGGCGCTGGCGATCTTGTCGCCGGTGGGTTTACTTAAGTAAGAACGCCGGCGACAAGATCGCCAGCGGTACAGGGATACGGGGCGGTAATAATAGAAATCCGGATGCATACACAAGTCGGTATCGTCGGGGCGGGACCTTCGGGCCTTCTTCTCGCTCAACTGCTCCATCTCAACGGCATCGATTCCGTCGTCCTCGAATCCCGGAGCGAGGAGTATGTCATCGATCGCGTTCGCGCCGGCGTTCTGGAACAAGGGGCGGTCGACCTCATGGCTGCCATCGGCGTGGGCGACAGAATCAAGCGCGAAGGCGTGATCCATCACGGCATCAATATCAGCTTCGCGGGCACACGCCATCGGCTTGATATGCATGAACTGACCGGCGGCCGCGCTATCACGGTCTATGGCCAAAATGAGCTTCAGAAGGACCTGAATCATGCGCGCCGCAATACGGGCCGTCCACTGTATTACGAGGTTGAAGACTTGACGCTGCACGCTTTTGAGTCGGGTCATTTCAGTTCAACCCAGCCGCGTATTCGCTATCGTCACAACGGAACTGCCTGCGAGTTGACGTGCGATTTCATTGCAGGCTGCGACGGCTTTCACGGAGTCTCGCGACCGTCGATACCGGAAGGTGCGATCACGCATTTCGAACGCGTTTATCCTTTTGGATGGCTCGGCATTCTGGCCGAAGCGGCGCCCGCGTCGGAGGAATTGGTCTATACCTGGACGGAGCGCGGCTTCTCGCTTTTCAGCATGCGCTCGCCAAGGATCACCCGGCTCTACCTGCAGTGCGCGCCGGACGAAGATATCGCCCAGTGGTCCGACGACAGGATATGGAGCGAGCTCAACAAGCGGCTGACGACCGACGACGGCTGGAAACCCAACATGGGCCCGATTCTCCAAAAGGGAGTGACGGGAATGCGCAGCTTCGTCGTCGAACCGATGCAATTCGGCCGCTTGTTTCTGGCGGGCGACGCGGCCCACATCGTCCCGCCCACGGGCGCGAAGGGTTTGAACCTCGCCGCGGCAGATGTACACGTGCTCTCGGAAGCACTGGCCGAGTTTTACAAACGCGGTAGTGAGACGCTTCTCGACCGATACTCCGCAACCTGCCTGCGCCGGGTTTGGAGGGCACAGCGATTCTCCTGGTGGATGACTTCGATGCTGCACATTTTCGGCTTCGGCTCCGAAGGCGCCTTCGACCGCCGCCGGCAAATTGCCGAACTGGATTACCTCGTCAATTCACGCGCCGCCATGACGTCGCTGGCGGAAAACTACGTGGGATTTCCTATTATTTAAATAGACGCGCAGGCGAAAACGCCTACTCTACCAAGACCCGATGGAATATACGAGACTGGGATCGACTGGAATGAAAGTGTCGCGGCTTTGCCTGGGCGCAATGACCTACGGGTCGAAGCAGTGGCGGGCGTGGGTGCTTTCGGAGGAAGAGGCGAGGCCGTTCATCCGCCGCGCCATCGAACTTGGCTTCAACTTCTTCGACACCGCTGACATGTATTCAGTGGGCGCAAGCGAAGAAGTACTCGGCCGGGCGCTGAAGGAATTCGGGCCGGGCCGCGACCGAATGATCGTGGCGACCAAGGTCTTCTACCCCATAAGCGATGACCCTAACGACCGAGGCCTTTCGCGCAAGCATATCTTCAACTCGATCGACGGCAGTCTGCGCCGTCTGGGGACCGACTATGTCGACCTCTACCAGATCCACCGTTTCGATTACGAAACACCGATCGAAGAAGTGCTTGTCGCATTGAACGACCTTGTGCGGTCCGGCAAGGTACGCTACGTCGGCGCGTCGGCCATGTTCGCGTGGCAGTTCATGAAGATGCTTATGACCGCGGATAAGCTCGGGCTCCCGCGATTCGTCAGCATGCAGAATTACTACAACCTGCTCTATCGGGAAGAGGAGCGCGAGATGTTGCCGCTGTGCCGCGAAGAAGGAATTGGCGTGATTCCCTTCAGTCCTTTGGCGCGCGGGTTTGTGGTTGGCAACCGGCGCAAGGAAGACTACGGCGAAACGACCCGCGCGAAGACCGATGAGTTCTCCAGACGTCAGTATTATGGCGCGCAGGATTTCGCCATCGTCGACCGCATCACGGAAGTCGCGAAAAAGCGCGGGGTTAATAACGCTCAGATCGCGTTGGCATGGGTGTTGCAGCAGACTGGCGTTGCGGCGCCGATCGTCGGGGCCAGCAAGATGAATCACCTCGATGACGCGGTCGCTGCGCTCAGCATCAAGTATGATGATGAGGAGCTCAAGCTGCTGACCGAGCTCTACCGCCCGCGCGCGATCATGGCGCACACGTAACACTGGTTTGCGCGTACCGCTGGCGGTCTTGCCGCCGGTGTTTTTCATCTTTGAAGAAACCCACGCCGGCGGCAAAGGCCGCCAGCCCACAAGTACAAGTTCGATATGGAGCGCCCCACTGCCTGATTTCGCTCAGACTTGCGGCCGCATTTTCGGGAAGCGCCTGCCCACCCATTGTTTTCACATTCGCATACATAGAGCCTCGAGGACTATGCGGCTTAGTGACCCGATCCGCCATAGGTGCGATCAGGTTCTTACGACTGGAAAGTACCACGCGAGCCGGGAAAAGACGGCTCCGGCGAGGGAGCGAATGGCTTGTAAGTGTAAGCGGAAAAAGAGCTAATAAATATTTTCGAACGCTGTGACCGGGTTGGGTGGTGCGGCTGTGGATCAGTTTGTCCGCGCGGACACCCGTCTCGACGGCCAGCGACGACCGACATGGAAGCCCAGTTGGCAAACCGCTACATGACTGATAGTGGAATCGATGTGGGGCTCTATCTCGTGGGCTGGTACGAGTGCATTCTTTGGGATCAAAAAGACTATAGATGGAACGACCGATTGAAGCTATCGCTGGCAGAGGCGCGTGCCTTCTTCGAGCACCAAGCCCACGGCTTGACAACAGGGCATCGGCGCATGAGATCATTCGTTCTCGACGTCCGACTCAGGTAAGCGCCTTGTCATAGCAGCGCACGCCGCTTTCGGCGCGTATTCTTCCGCAAATAGGAGGGGGCAGTGACCAACGATTCACGCCATGGAAACCACATGAGCGCGTAGTCGGGATCTCTGACAATTGGAGTCGATCGGCCTAAACCTCCAAACCACTCCTTCGCCGTCAGCGAGGACCTCTCCCGAATCCGTCAGGTTCCGGATGCACCGTCCATCGCTCGCTTGATAATCTGGGGTGATTCAGACCCTAGGAAAGAATCCAAAGAGGCTGCATGTTTGATCACGCGCCGGCACAGCCGTGCGTAACGTGCCATCGAAACTTCTTCCCGCTCGGCTATGCGCTTGAGAACTTCGATCCGCTGGGCCGCTGGCGCACGCACGACCAGGAGGGTCCGGTGGACGCTTCGGGCGCCTTCGTGGACGGGACTCCATTCAACGGAGTAGTCGAACTGCGCCAGGTATTGCTGCAACGCCCCGAAGCATTTCGTACGACGATTATGGAGCGACTGCTCGCCTGGTCGTCCGCCGGATCGGTTGCCCCCTCCGCCGTAACACCGGAAACCCTTGTCGAAGCCCGGCGGATATTGGGAAGCATTCAGAAGCCCAACTGGTCCTCCCTGATTGCGGCCGTCGTGCAGGCGAACCCGCGTACAACGAAATCAGGTAGCGGCGCGACAGACGTCGCACTGGACGGTAATAACCGATAGGCGTCTTTCAGGCGGTCAGTCTCCAGCAGGTAATGCATTTGCAGTTGGCGGGCAGGATCCGCCCCACCAACCAGTTCAGACGATGCCGCCGAGTTCGCGGGCGTGGGCCCAGAGACCGCGATACGCGGTATAGAGGAATTGATCGGGGTCGCCCGCGAGTTGGCCTTCGAAGTCCTTCATGGCTTTCCCCGCGATCATGTCCTTCGGGCCCAGGCCCTGCTTCACGAGCTTGACCAGTTGCTCGCGGATTTTGGTCACGGTGTCGAGATTCGCCTGCAGGTCCGCCTTCGTCATCACCGGCCCGGTGGCGGGAACAATCTTCGTCGTGTCGTTGGCGATGCGAAGCAGTGTGCGGTGCGCGTCCTGCATGCCGCCGATCCAGCCGCCGCACGGCCAGTCGAGCAGGGGAAGCCGGCCGGGCTGCACCGCATCGCCCGCCATCAGGACGTTAGACTGCGTGAAGTAGACGTAGATATCGCCGTCGGTGTGGGCCACCGGCATGATGCCGTATTCCACCGGCTCACCGCCGAAGGTCGTCTTGCCGGTGGTGTAGAACGTCTCGCTGGGGCGCGCTTCCTTCGCGCGCGGCGGGAAGACCTTCTTCTCCCAATCGTGAATGATCTCCTGGGTCATCCAGAGTTGCGTGCTCACCTGCGAGACAAGCTTCGCGCCCGCCTTTGCCATCGTGTCGTTCGCGCCGGTAGATTCGAGGTGCCAATGGGTGTTGATGACGGTCCTGATGTTGCCCGCAAGTTTCAGGACATCCTGCGCGTGAGCGGCGTCGCCGCAATCCACAAGGAGACTTCCGCCGTCACCCGCCAGGGCGACGATGTTGTTCCCCGCTCCGGTAATCAGTGTGACTTTATCGGTTAACTTCGTCGCGGCAGGGCTTGCCTGGGCGAGAGACGAGCGAGACAAACTCAGCGCGGCGCCGCCGCCTGCAAGGGCTCGGAGGAATTGACGGCGTTGCGGGTTCATCACGGCTAATATTTTAGCGCTCCGCCCCATTGCCGCCGGATCGGGATGGGTTTAGAATTGGTCCATTCCGTTAATGCGAAAGGCTTACGCGCGAAAGGATTACAAGCGAAAGGATTAGAGCATGAGATGCCGGACCGCAGTAGTGTCGCTAGCGATGTTGGTGGTTTCGGCCAACGTTGCTCCGGTCAAGGCGCAATCAACGACGAGGGGAGATGGCCCGATTTACATCACGGGCGAGGTGACACGGCCCGGAATTTATCCGATGCCGCAACCCTTTCGGGTTTTCGATGCGATAGCTCTCGCCGGAGGATTCCTCGACGCGGATGCCGCCGCCCGAGACGAGATCGTTGTGGTTCGCGAAAAACGGGAGATCAAGTTCAATTGGGACGAATTCCGCAATGGAAGGAATCTCGATCAGAACATCGTTTTGAAAGACTGGGATATCGTTATCGTTCGGCACAGAGCCGGATGACAAAGCCTCAGTCACGCGAATTCTGCCGGCGTCGCTCTCTCATTCCGTGGTACAGGCAATGAGCACCCCGCACGACCAGCGAGTGGATTGAGAGCGCGTAACCAATCTCATTTCTGCCCATTGGAGTGCTGAGCGTGAGGTGAGGAACGCCGAAAAAGAAAACATGCATTGACGTGCAGCGCGCTGCCGCAGCGAAGATCAGGCGCCACCAGCCACAACTCGATTTGGCATCAATAGCTTCCTGAAGACATCGTTCATGTAGTTTCATTCGAAAGCCTGGCACTTCCGGGCGCGATGGACTACGCGCGGCGCGTAGTCGACCACGTTCACGCTGAAAGTAGACGGCGCGCAGGTTGTTTCGGAGCAGGTCAAGGGCAGACGACTGTGCGCGCAACCCCGCCACGGCCACCTCCCCCGAGATACGCCGCCGGAGTCACGCGCCAGCCAATCCGTTCCATTGTTGTATCGTGAGAGAGTTTGCCGTTTCCAGCGAAATCGTGTGCAGCAGGACGCATTTCAACAACTTTGTTTTCGTTTCGAGTGTTGAAGTTGCATCAAATTCCCTGTGGGAAGTTTGTGAATAAACCGGAGCCGCGATGATCTGTTTGGGCATTGATGGGGCGACGGACGAATCGGTGGCGGTGGAGTTTGCGGAAACTATCTCAGCCGTTCGGCCCAGCGAGACCACTTCCGATATTTATCTCGCGCCGGGTTTTGTCGATCTTCAGATTAACGGCTTCGCGGGTGTCGACTTCAACGATCCGAATACGTCTGTTGCCGAAATCGGCAGGTCCCTCGATGCCATTTTCGCTACCGGCGTTACTCGCTGTCTTCCAACTGTCATCACGGGGCCGCCGGAAGCGATGCTGGCCAGTCTTCGCAATCTGCGCCGCGCGCAGATGGAGTTGCCTCGCGGCCGCGCGATTGCCGGGTTTCATGTGGAGGGTCCGCACATCGGTCCTGAAGACGGACCGCGCGGCGCTCATCCCGCGCGCTGGGTGCGGCCCCCGGATTTTGAGGAATTTGCGCGCTGGCAGGAGGCGACGGACGGCAATATTCGGCTGGTCACTTTGTCTCCGCATTGGCCGGAAGCTCCCGGCTACATCTCGGCGATCAGGAAGGCCGGAGTTGTGGCGAGTATCGGCCACACGGGCGCGAATGCGGAACAGATCGCGCGCGCGGTGGATGCGGGCGCGACGCTTTCCACTCATCTGGGAAATGCGGCGTACAAGATGATTCCGAAGTTTCCAAATTGTTTGTGGGATCAGCTGTCAGAGGAGCGGTTGAGCGCGAGTTTTATCGTGGACGGGCTGCATCTGGATCCAGCGTTTCTGCGCGTGGCTTTGAGGGCGAAGTCGGTGGAGCGGACGATTCTGGTGACCGATGCGGCGGCGCCCGCGGGGGCGGTTCCGGGTCGATACCGGCTGGGTGAACTCGATGTAGAGATGACAGACGATGATCGGGTAGTGCTCACCGGAACGAAGAAGCTGGCGGGATCGGCGCTGCGGATGAATGTTGCCGTCGCGAATCTTATGAGCATTGCGGGAGTAAGCCTGCGTGATGCGATACGGACTGCGACTGTGAACCCGGCGCGGGTTATTGGTTTGGAGGGGCGTCGGGAAGGACTGAAGATTGGCGATCGCGGGGATGTGGTCGTTTTTCGAGTAAAGGCGCCGGTGGCAAAGACCACCAGCGGTACATGGCAGGATGGGATTGCTGTTGAGGCGGTGTATCTGGATGGCGTTCGCGTCGCATAGGCCATAATCGAAATGTGGATTTCGAATACACGCCGGAGCAGATTCAATTGCGCCGGGAAGTGCGCGAATTCGCGGCCGCCGAGATCGCGCCGCACGTCATGGAGTGGGACGAGAACCAGATCTTCCCGCTTGAGGTCGTCAAGAAGCTCGGGCACCTCGGCTACATGGGCGCTATCTTCCCGGAAGAGTACGGGGGGGCGGGCCTGGGTTATGTCGAATACTCCATCATCATCGAAGAACTTTCGCGCGTAGACGGTTCGGTTGGCATCATCGTGGCCGCGCACACATCGCTTTGCTCCAATCACATTTTCAAGGCCGGATCGGAAGAACAGAAGCGGAAATATCTCTCGAAGCTGACATCTGGTGAATGGATCGGCTGCTGGTCGCTCACCGAGCCCGAGGCCGGATCGGATGCGGCGGGAACGCGCAGCACGGCGGTTCGCGACGGGAATTGCTGGGTGCTGAACGGATCGAAGACGTTCACCACGAATGCGCACTACGCCGATGTTTGCGTGGGCATGGCGATGACGAATCGGTCCGCCGCGCAGCACGGAATCTCGGCGTTCATTCTGGAGAAGAATACGCCGGGCTTCAGCGCGGGGAAGAAGGAGAACAAGCTGGGACTGCGCGCCAGCGCGACGGGCGAGGTGATCTTTTCCAATTGCCGTCTGCCGCAAGCTCAAATGCTGGGCAAGCAGGGCGAGGGGTTCGTCGACAGTCTGCGGATTCTGGATGGCGGGCGCGTTTCCATCGCGGCCCTTTCGATTGGCATGGCGCAGGGAGCGTACGACGCCGCGCTCAAGTATTCGAAACTGCGCAAGCAGTTCGGCCGTCCGATCTCGGAATTTCAGGCGATCCAGCACAAGCTGGTCGATATGGCGACGAAGATCGATGCTTCGCGGCTGCTGACTTATCGCGCCGCGAAGATGATCGACGACGGCAAGCGGGTCACTCGCGAATCCGCCATGGCCAAACTGTTTTCATCGGAGGCGGCGGTGTGGATCGCGAATGAAGCGGTACAGATACATGGCGGCTACGGGTTCATCAAGGATTATCCGGTGGAGAAGTTCTATCGCGACGTGAAGCTTTGCACGATAGGCGAGGGCACGAGCGAGATCCAGCGCCTGGTAATCGCCCGGCAGCTGTTGAAAGATTAACTTTGACGACACGCGAACTCGCACGTCTCGCCACGCAGGTCGAAAATGGCGCGCCCGAGGCACTGGAATTTCTCGCATCGGCCCCCGAGGGCGACGGTTTGATCGTGGGGATTACCGGCCCTCCGGGGGCGGGCAAGAGCTCGCTGGTCGACGCGCTGGCCGCGGAGATGCGCCGTCGCGATAAGACGGTCGCGATCATCGCGGTGGACCCTTCGAGCCAGGCATCGGGAGGCGCGATCCTCGGCGACCGCGTGCGGATGCAGCGCCATCACGCGGATCCTGGAGTATTCATCCGATCCATGGCGACGCGCGGCGCGACTGGCGGGTTGGCTCGCACCAGTGCGGCGCTATCGCGCCTTTTCCGCTCGGCTGGTTTTGATTTCGTCATTATCGAAACGGTTGGCGTGGGGCAGGACGAAGTGGATGTTGCAACGCTGGCCGACGTTACGGTCGTTGTGCTGGTACCAGGGATGGGCGATGATATCCAGGCCCTCAAAGCGGGGGTGATGGAAATCGCCGATATCTTTGTCATCAATAAGGCGGACCGGCCGGGGGCGGAGCAGACGCAGCGTGAAATCGAGGGCATGCTGGACCTCGCTCACGGGGCGATCATACCGACAATATTTCGGACTATTGCGATCGACGGCACCGGCGTCGTCGAGCTGCTTGCAGATCTGGAAGGGCGCAAGCGAAAGCTGCGCGATCATCAACTGCGCTGGGAGATCGATCATCTCGGAATTGCGGTACGTTCGATCGAGGAAGCGCTGCCGTTCTATGCTTCGCATCTTGGTTTGCCGGTGTTGTCGCGCGAGAACGTGGAACACGAGAAGGTGAGGGTTGCGATGCTTCCGGCTGGGGCTTCGCGGATCGAGTTGCTTGAGCCACTAGACGCGAGTTCCACCATCGCGATGTTTCTTGAAAAGCGCGGACCCGGGCTGCACCATGTGGCGATGCGCGTTCCCAACCTGCATGAGACGATCCGGCGGCTTGAGAGTGAGGGCGTTCGGCTGCTTGGAACGCCGCGGCGCGGGGCGGGTGGACACCTGTATGTGTTCGTTCATCCAGCCAGTACCGGTGGCGTACTATGGGAGCTTATTCAGGATTGAGGAGCAATCTTTGGCCAGAATCGGCATCATCGGCGGCAGCGGACTTTACTCCATGCCGGGGTTCCACGCAGAGAAGGAAATTGACATCGGCACTCCGTTCGGCGCGCCGTCGGACAACTACATCGTTGGCGAATTGGAAGGGCATGAAGTGGCGTTTCTGGCGCGTCATGCGCGTGGACATCGTCTCTCTCCTTCCGAGTTGAATTTCCGCGCCAACATTTACGGAATGAAGACGCTTGGGGTCGACCGCATTCTTTCTCTGAGCGCGGTCGGTTCACTTAAGGAAGAACATCGGCCGCTCGATTTCCTCATTCCCGATCAGTTCTTCGACCGCACGCGCGGGCGCATTTCCACTTTCTTCGGCGACGGACTCGTCGCGCATGTGAGTTTTGCCGATCCGGTCTGCCCGCAGCTTTCGGAAACCGCCGAGGCGGCCTGCCGCACCGTGGGCGTCAATGTGAAACGCGGCGGCACTTACATCTGCATGGAGGGCCCGGCGTTCTCGACGAAGGCCGAATCGAATATTTATCGGTCGTGGAACATGGACGTAATCGGCATGACGAACCTGCAGGAAGCCAAACTTGCGCGTGAAGCCGAGATCTGCTATGTGACCATCGCCATGGTTACCGATTACGATTGCTGGCATGAGGAACATGACGCTGTGCAGGTGACGGACATCATCCGCGTGCTTCAGCAGAATGCCGCCAATGCCTGCCAGGTGATCGCGCGTGCGGTGAAGACGATGCCGGCGAACAGAACCTGCAAGTGTGGTTCGGCGCTGCAGCACGCTTTGATCACGGACAAGGCGCTGGTGCCTCAGAACACCATCAAGAAGCTGGAACCGATTGTCGGCAAGTATTTCGTGTAGTGAAGCGCTGGCGGCCATCCGGCGCGGCGAACGGCTGCCGGTGGAGGTCGTACGGGCTCTGGGCGAGGAACAGGCGGGCGAGTTCTTCCGAGTCATCGTGGAGTCGCTTGCCGATTCGTTCGACCCGGTTCAGGCGGCGGCGTATGAAGAACTCATGCGCGCGTGGATTCCACCTCGTCCGCGAATACAGCCCGCGATTCCCGAATCTGTCGAGACCGTTTACGTTCTCTCGCGAGTGACGCTCGGGGCCGACATTAAGATCACCAGCGTCATTCTCGATGCGATAAAGAAGCGCTTCCCGGACGCTCGAATTGTGTTCGTGGCGAATCGAAAGTCGGCCGAACTGTTCGCAGGCGATTCGCGCGTTTCACACTTCGAGGCCGAGTACCCGCGCTCGGGACCGGTCAGTCAGAGGATTGAAGTCGCACACGAGCTTCGACGCCGGCTCGAAGGGCCGAATCGGATCGTAGTAGATCCCGACTCGCGGATGACTCAACTCGGCCTGATCCCGGTTTGCGAGCCTGAACGCTATTTTCAATTCCCCAGCCGGACTGCCAGCTCATCGGGCAATCTGACGGAACTGACGCAGCGCTGGGTGGAGGAAGTATTCGAAGCGGCCGGAGAAGCGTACATTGCGCCCGAATGGGTTAACGTTGACGGAGATGCACCGCGCGCCGCTGTAAGTTTCGGTGTCGGCGAGAACGATTCCAAGCGCATCGGCGGAGATTTTGAAATGCAGGTCATCCGCGAGCTTGGGAAACAATTCCGGACCCTCTGGATCGATCGCGGTGTCGGCGGCGACGAAGCCCGTCGAGTTACCGCGGCGGCAGAGTCGTCCGGGTTCAGCGACCGCATTCGCTTTTGGGAAGATTCGTTCGCCGGCTTCGCCTCGTTGATCGGACAATGCGACCTCTATGTCGGATACGATTCCGCCGGCCAGCACGCCGCTGCCGCTGCGGGCGTACCACTGATTTCCTTTTTCGCCGGCGCGCCGTCGGAGCGGTTCCGGCAGCGCTGGAGTCCCTCTGGGCCGGGACGGATTCAGGTGATCGACTGCGACTCCCTGACCCCGCGGGAGTGTCTGGACCGGCTACAGGTCAGTCTGTGAAGTGAGCCTGCCGGACCGGGGTGCAAATATCTAACGTCGAACGGTCCTTTTGTCCAACTCAGCTACGGCATCCGCAAACACCCGATGCGTGGCCGGGGCTTCGCCGCCGAAGAACTTCTTCAACCCCAGTTGCGCGCTCCAGTCCATCCGCCGCGCTGTGGCCTCGGCCATAATCGGATCCACTCCGCTCGAACGCAGCGTCTCCGCCACTTCTTCCATCTCTCGCGCGCGGCGCTCCCCATGCACGACAACCCGGCCCACCATATAGGTCGCCATCTCAGCCCAGTCGAGCCCGGGAAAAGTCTCCGACAGCGATTTGAACACACGCTCTTCGGCGCCATAGCGGCTCGCCCCCAGTACGCATTCCGTAAGCAGCGCTTCCATTCCTTTGACGACGATGCTGCGGCACATCTTGGTCGCGGCCGCTTCGCCGACTTTGGTCGACGTAAGCTCCATGCACATGCCGTACGGCCTCATGCGTTCGACGAACTCCGCGCCGCCGGCTCCGCCGACCAACATCGGAACCTTGTGTCCGTACGGAGGCGCGGGCGCCATGACCGCGACTTCCACGAATCGCGCTCCACTGGCCGAAATCACGCGATCGATTGCCTGCTTGAGGGCCGGGGATACCGAGTTGAAATCCGCGTAGAGTTGGCCCGGACCCAGCCGGGGAACCGTCTGCTGCGCCGCCACCAGCGCCTGATCCGATGTAACCGTGGAAATGACGATATCGACGCCGCCAGTCAGTTCGGCGTTCGAGCCGACAAGCCGCGTTCCCGTTTCCGCGGCCCGCTGGCGGATTTTTTCGCCCAGCCCCGGCGTGTCCGCATTGATGTCGAAGGCTGTGATGCCGGCGATTCCAGTGTCGCCGGCACCGCGCAGTCCTCCACCGATGTGGAACCCCGCCTCGCCAAATCCGATAAAACCGATTCGTAGACGATTGCTCATTTCAATCCGATTCTACTGAACGATTGTGGTAAGAAATAAGAGAACTTCAGAAGGAGTTGCAGATGAATCGTGGATTTCCAGTGGCAGCGATAGCGGCAACGCTCGGATTGATGCAGCTTCAGGCGCAGACCCCCCCGGCAACCGCCGATCCGTATGCGAATAATCCCGACGCGGGAAAGCTCCAGTTCCCCTTCGCAGCGCCTGCCGGAAAAGACAGCGGCGCAATTGCCAAAGCGCCTGCCGGGGCCATCAATCAGGGGATGCTCGATCCGGCCAAATGGAAATACGGGCCGGCATATGATGCGCCGCAGGATTCGAAGATCTGGAACCCGGTGAAGTTGAAAATGATGCGCGGCGAGAAAGTCACGGGCGGCACGGTATTCAGCACCGACAGTCCGGAAACGTATTGCGCGATGGCCAATGCCGGTTACGATTTCATCTGGACCGAAATGCAGCACGATTCGCGCGACTGGGAAGCGGTCGGCCGCATGTGGAAGGCGTGTCCGCACGCCAAAGCCGTCCCGGGAGTGCGCGTGGCCTACACCGATGAGCGCGAAATCCAGCACGCGATGGATCTGGGTGCGCTGGTGCTCGTGGTTCCCACGGTGCGCTCCGTCGAAGAGGGGAAAGCGGCGCGGGACTGGACCTATTTCCCTCCGCTCGGCAAACGCAGTCAGGGCGGCGGCCAGGCCTTCGATCCCGAGATGTGGGGCAGTGTCCCGGGCGGGTATCGCAACACGATCAATGACAACGTCGTGCTGGTCGAGATGATCGAGACGCTGGATGGCGCGGTGGCTGCACGCGAAATCGCTTCGCTGCCGGGCGTGACCGCGATCTTTGCGGCCAGCGGGGATCTGGGCAATTTCTCCGGTTACAAGCAGGGCACGCCGGACTACGAACGCCTGATCAACGTCGTGCACGACGCGGCGCTGGCGGCGGGCAAAAGGCTGTGCGGCCCGTTCGCATGGCGCGACCGGCCCGATTTCACCTGCTTCCAGAACCAGAGTGAAACGGCCGCCATCGCGCGCGGAGTGGCCGCCGAACTCGGGACCCTGAAGGACACTCAGGCCAAGCCGGAAGTCGGCCCGTACGCCCCGAAGAAGTAGATCCACGGGCTGAAGCCCGTGCTACCTTTTGGAATTGGTGGACGACGAGGGATTCGAACCCTCGACCCCCGCATTGCGAACGCGGTGCTCTCCCAACTGAGCTAGTCGCCCACTATTTTAAGAACGCCCACAACGGACCCTTTGGCCCTGTGCGCTCATTTCGCAAACACGCCCCGCGTGAGGGCTTTTGGGCGGAACACCTACAATATAGCAGATGAACACAACTTCACTCGACGATTCGGTGCTCGAGAAAATGCGCCTCGATTGGGACCAGCGAGCCCGCGAAAACGCCCGCCATTTCATCAACACGGCCAGCTCCGACTGGAACCCGGAGGAGTTCTATCGATCCGGAGTGATCAACGTCTATAACGAGATCCTCAGAGACCTCGGCAATGTCTGCCAAGGGCTGGATCCGAAGAAAATGATCGTGCTCGAAATCGGCTGCGGCACCGGACGGATCACCCGCCCGCTGGCCGAGGTGTTCGGCGAAGTTTACGGCGTCGACATCAGCGGTGAGATGATCGCCCAAGGCAGGAAGGATCTGGCGTTTCTCCCGAACGCGCACCTGTTTCAGAACAACGGGGCCGATCTGCAGGTGCTCGGCGATATTCGGATCGATTTCGCATTTTCCTACATCGTCTTTCAACACATCCCAAGCCGGGAGGTGATCTATAGCTACGCGCGTGAAGTCAACCGGTTGCTTCGGCCCGGCGGATTATTCAAATTCCAAGTCCAGGGCGGGTCGGCGGATATCGGCGAAGAACCGGATACCTGGGAGGGCGTCCACTTCTCCGATGCCGAAGCCGTCGAAATGGCGGAAAAGTGCGGATTCGAGCCGCGCTTCCGGCGCGGGGCGGACACTCAATACTTCTGGCTGTGGTTCTTCAAGCCTCGGGGGTAGGCGATCGTCTTGTGTGGCCTGCCCCACCTCAACCCTTCCCGTCGGCCCCCTGTTCCCTGGGACGCGCACTGCGTTCCGCTCTGCGTTGCGCCCAATAGCGCTTCATGCGCTCGGACACCTCGTCCCGAGCCGCGCGGTCCATGGATTTACGGCCACGCCGCTTTCCCTGCGGGCGAAGCTGAGCCTTGCCCGCCGGCTTTATCTCCTCCAGGGACTCTATGATCCGCTGAAGCCTGTTTCTCTCCTGCATCAACTCCCGAATGATCCGATAGAGCTCCATAATTGCACTCTCGCGCGGATAAATTCACGTAAATCATGAATCGAGGGCTGGTTTATCGAACGAAAATGGGCCACCCCGCTACAAAATGATAACCATAGTACCGTGCGGCCAGCCAGGTAATCAACGCTGCGACCACAATTACGATCCCCAGCCATTTGAAGAAGGTGCTCCAGGGAAAGCGTTTATTCTCCCGGCTTAACACCAGGATATAGCTGGCGAAGATGCCGATATAGAACAAGATAATCATCGGAGTGGCGAACAGAGCGAGATTAAATACGTCGCCTGTCGGCGTAATCACCGCGGCCAGAATCACGATTATGAGAATGGCGTACCGGCTGTGGCGCACCAGAAACGCGGGGCTTGCCACCCGTATCAGCGTGAGCAGGAACAATATGACCGGGATCTCGAAGATAATGCCCACTCCGAGCATCACATCAACGAACAGGTCGTAATACTCCGTCATGCTGATGCCCGGGTCTACTCCTTTGCCGATGGCAAGCCCCATCAGGAATTCAATGCCGTAGCGGAACGCGACGAAATAAGCAAAAAAACCGCCGATAATGAAGAGGCCGGCACTTGACAAGACGAACGGCACAGCCCATCGCCGCTCGCGCTTGTACAGGCCGGGGGCGATGAAAGCCCAAACCTGATACACGATCCAGGGCGAGGAAATAAATACCGCAGCCAGGATCGGAAGCTCCATCCACATGATGCGAAAACTATCCATGGGGCTGATCTGCTTGAGCGTTGGCGGGTTCACCTTCAGATGAATCAGCGCGGTTGTCGCCGGGCCCACAACGATTTCCCAGAGCTGATCGCTGAAAAACAGGCACAGGAAAAACGCAACGCCGACTCCACCGATGGCGAGCAGCAGGCGTTTCCGGAGCTCCTCAAGATGTTCGAGGAAGCTCATCCGGGCCATGCCCTCCTCGTCATCCTCGTCCTCATCGGGAGGTTCCGGCGGTTTGGGTGGTTTCCCGGACCCGCCCGTGGATGCGGGAAGGGGTGTCGTAATGACGGAAGTCGTGGTGGAAGAAGTATTTACAGCGTGCTCCGTTGCAGACACGCCTGGAGTCGACCATCCCTCGCCGTACGACAGGATTTCGGACGGCAGGGCTGCATCAGGTGCTGTGTGAGGGACCTGCGATTCTGGCGCATGCACAGTTTCGCCGGAGGGAGTGTCAACTCCCTTTGGTTCGTCGGGAGATGCCATCGTTTGCTTTAGGCGTTAGCCGTTTTTTCAGCGGTTTCCGCGTGTTCGGTTGCGGAGGGACCGTGTCCAGCAGGTGCTGTCGTTACGGAAGATTGAGCCACGGGAGTGTACGGATCCCAGGCATTTTCGAAGTGCCCTTCGTCCATGTGGCCGCTCGCGATCGAGCCGGCCGCCGCTTCAATCTGCAGCGCTGCTGTGCCTTCGACGCCCTGAGTTGCGGATGCGCCGTTTGCCGGTGTGGTGGTTACGGTGGAATTATAGGAACCGTCGTAATACGAAGCGTCGTATGACGAATGGTCGTAATTGTAGCTGTCGGAATTAAAGGTTGTAGCCGCTAATTCCTTAATTCCAGTTTCCCGCTCCAGGTTCTGCATTTCGCGATTGAACGTCGTCTTCAGTTCGGATTGCGCGCGACGGAATTCGGTCATCGCTTTCCCTATGGTCTTGCCGATTTTGGGCAATTCCTTGGGGCCGAACAGAAGAAGCGCCACGATGAAGATCGCGACCATTTCCTCTGGACCCAGGTTGAACAAATAAAGCCTCCGCTTCTATTGTAAGCTAATCCCATGGCCGCAACCGAGCTTGCCAGCGCCAAGCATTATCTTCACACCAGCTTCGAGCACGACGCTGAATTCGTGGAAGGAAGAATCGTCGAGCGCCCTGCGCCCACTTGGGAACATGCCTGCGTTCAAGGGTTCCTGATCGAAGAGTTATGGATCATCGGTCGTCGGCTGGGTCCTTATACGGTACCCGAGCAGCGCGTCCAAGTCCTTCCGGATCGCTTTCGGGTTCCGGACGTATGTGTTGTGGCTGACAAGCCGGAAGGCATTCTGGGCCACCGCATCGTAACGCTGCCTCCGTTTCTTTGCGTCGAGATTTTGTCGCCGGAAGACACGGCCGTCGGGACGCTCGACAAGGTACGCGAGTACCTGAGCTTCGGAGTGACATGGGTTTGGGTGATCGACCCGGTTTCACGCTCCGGTCAAGTTCACGGACCGGATGGCGTGACTGCGGTGGAGGATAAAATCTACTCTACCGACCTCTTCAGTGTCGACCTTTCCGGTGTCGAATTTTAAGCTTGCACCGGCGCGTAGCCGTTTTGCAGCATAACTGCGACCGCAGCTTCCCGGGACTCGGGACGCACGTAGAAAAACGCGCCCACACGCATTGTCCGGAAGACGACACCGCCTTCGTATTGATCCGGCTCGACCGCATAGTCGATGCCCGCCGCGGTCAGCACGGACTCGAGACTGATGGCGTCGCGCAGACGCTTGGCTATGTAGATCAAGTCCGGCTCGACGCCGTCGAAGTAATCGGCATCTTTCTTCATACGATTGCTGGCCGCCGATAAACGTCAATGAACGCCGATTGATAACAATAACCCTGCGTTCGCTTATCCGCGTCCATCGGCGTTTATCGGCGGCTAATTTTTTGAGAAAACTCCCCGCGGATCACAACTATCTTAAGCAATGAACCCGCTTACCAACGAAGACGAACTCTACTGGCTCGCCCTCCGCATGGTTCCGGGCCTCGGCACGCGCCGTATCGGAATCCTGCTCGACCGTCTGCGCACTCCCCAAGCCATCTTTCGTGCCTCAGCGACAGAACTTGAGGCCGCCGGCCTGGCCGGCGCCGTGGCGCGATCCGTGGCCAGCGGTTGCAGTTTCGATGATGCCGCGGCCCAACAGCAGAAGATCCGGGAGGCTGGCGCACGATTGATTACGCTGGGTGACGCCTGTTATCCGGAATCGCTCCGCAAGATCTTCGATCCTCCCCCGGTCTTGTTCGCACGGGGCCGCACCGAGCTCCTTTCGTCCGTCTGCATCGGCGTCGTGGGCACCCGGCATCCCACGCCCTACGGAGTAGCTGCGACCGAAAGGATGGCGGGCGACTTGGCCCGCGCCGGCGTAACCATCACTTCCGGGATGGCACGCGGAATCGACACCACCGCCCACAAAGCTGCGCTCGCCACCGAAGGCACCACTATCGCGGTGCTTGGGTGCGGAGTCGATGTCGTCTATCCCTCCGAAAACCGGAAACTGGCAGCGGAGATCGCGGCCAACGGCTTGATCGTCTCCGAATTCCCCATGGAGGCTACGGCGTTCCCGCAGAATTTTCCGATCCGCAACCGAATCATCAGCGGCCTGAGCTGCGGAATCCTGGTGGTCGAAGGCGCTCAATACAGCGGTTCGGCAATCACCGCGCGCCTCGCGATCGACCAGGGGCGGGAGGTTTTCGCCGTTCCCGGAAACATCACCTCGAAGATGAGCTGGGGGCCGAATCTGCTAATCAAACAAGGGGCGAAGTTGGTGCAGGATTGGAACGACGTGGTAGTCGATCTGCCCCAGACCGCGCAGCGCCGTCTTATCGACGAAGGCCGCCAAAGGATTCTGAATCAAGGGCTTACAGCATCCGATGAAACTTCCTCCAGCGAGACTGCATCTGAACAACCGCACTTGAATCAGCCCCATCAACAGGTGGCGCGCAGGGTGTTGGCTACACTGAAAACCGACCAGATCATGCAGCTGGACCTGCTGGTGGATACTGTCAAAGACGCATCGCCTTCTGAAATCATCGCCGCGCTCTTCGAGCTGGAGATCCTCGGTCTGGCAAAGCAACTACCCGGCAGGAACTTTGTTAAAGTGTGGTAGCCCGACTGGCTCGAGTCGTGCAACCGAAGCTGGTTGGCGAGTGCAGGTAGTCTATTCTGAATGAGCACAAGGAGATATGGCAAAAGCATTAGTGATCGTCGAGTCGCCGGCGAAGGCAAAGACAATTAACAAGTACCTCGGCAAGCAGTTTGTCGTAAAGGCGTCGCTGGGGCACATCAAAGACCTTCCCAAGAAGGACCTGGCGGTCGACGTCGATAACGGTTTCCGCCCAAAATACGAGGTAATCGAGGGCAAGAAGAAGCTCATGCAGGAGCTTCGGGACGCCGCGAAGGGCGTCGATTCCATTTACCTGGCGGCCGATCCCGACCGCGAAGGCGAAGCCATCTGCTGGCATCTCCAGGAAGAGCTGAAGTGGAAAAAGGGCGATAAACGCTCGGCTGCCGACAGCCCGAAGTTCTTCCGTGTGATGTTCAACGAGATCACGAAGAAGTCGATCGACAAGGCTTTCGAGAGGCCGGCCCAGGTGAACATCAACCTGGTCGACGCCCAGCAGGCCCGCCGGGTGCTCGACCGCCTGGTCGGCTACAAAATCTCGCCGCTGTTGTGGGATAAGGTTCGCCGAGGGCTCTCCGCCGGCCGCGTGCAGACTGTTGCCGTACGCGTGATTGTGGAACGCGAACGCGAAATCCGGGCGTTCGTCAAGCAGGAATACTGGACGCTGGACGCCAATCTAGCGGCGAAAAAAACTCCCTACCTCGATGCCCGCCTGTTTCGCAAGGGCGAAGACCAGCCGGAAATCGCCAATCAGGCCGCCGCGGACGCTCTGGTGGCCGACCTCGAAGGCGCGAAGTTCATCGTCAAGTCCGTCGGCACAAAAGAGAAACGGCGGAATCCGGTCGCGCCTTTCATCACCTCCACATTGCAGCAGGAGTCTTCCCGCAAGTTGCGGTTCAGCGTCAAGCGCACCATGATGCTGGCGCAGCAGCTTTATGAAGGCGTGGAGCTGGGCACGGAAGGCTCGGTCGGCCTGATTACCTACATGCGCACCGATTCCACGCGCGTCTCCGACGACGCCGTCACTGAAGCGCGTGAGCTGATCGGAACCAAGTTCGGCCCCCAATATGTTCCGGCGGCGCCCAACGTTTACAAGTCGAAAAAAGACGCACAGGATGCGCACGAAGCCGTTCGCCCCTCTTCCGCCATGCGTACCCCGGACGATGTGGCGCAGTTTCTGGCGGAGGACCAGCTCAAGCTCTACCGCCTGATCTGGATTCGCTTCATCGCGTCACAAATGAATCCGGCCGTGTTCGACCAAACGACGATTGACCTGAGCGCCAAAGGCCTCAGCGGCGTCGATTACACTTTTCGAGCCACCGGCTCCGTTGAAAAATTCGACGGCTTCCTCAAGGTCTATGAAGAAGGAAAAGACGCGAAGGACGAGGAAGACGACGAGCTGAAGCACAAGCTGCCGGCCGTCACTCAGGGCGAGGAGCTGAAGCTCCGCGCGTTGAAACCCGACCAGCACTTCACCGAGCCGCCGCCGCGCTATACGGAAGCCACGCTTGTGAAGAAACTGGAGTCAGATGGCGTTGGCCGGCCATCCACTTACGCGTCGATTCTCTCCACCATTCAGGAACGCGAGTACGTCACCAAAGAAGGCGGAAAATTCAAACCCACCGAGCTCGGAATGGTCGTGACGGACCTGCTGCTCGAAAGCTTCAACGATATCTTCGACGTAAAATATACCGCTCGCATGGAGCAGGATCTCGACGAAATCGAAGAAGGCAAGCTCGATTGGCGCGAGGCTATGGGCGAGTTCTACGAGCGTTTCATGAAGGACCTCGGGAACGCCGAAGAGCACATGACCAATATCAAGCGGATGGAAAAACCCACCGACTTGACTTGCGATAAGTGCGGCAAGCCCCTCGTGATCAAGTGGGGCAAGCATGGCAGTTTTCTTGCCTGCACCGGATATCCGGAGTGCACCTATACGCGCGAATTAACCGTCGACCTGCCCGATGTCGACGGCACCGACCTGGCCGAACAGGGCGATGAGGAATACTGCCAGAACTGCGGCAGGCCCATGGTTCTCAAAAAGGGACGCTTCGGCACGTTCTTCGCCTGCACCGGCTATCCCGACTGCAAGACCACGAAGCAGATCGGCGGCGCGCAGAAGAAAGCCGATGTCCCTCTCGATGAGAAATGCCCTCAATGCGGCAACAACATGGTTCAGAAATACGGTCGTTTCGGAGAATTCACGGCCTGCAGCAACTACCCCACGTGCAAGTATGTAAAGCAGAAAACCATCGGCGTGAAATGCCCCGAGTGCACCGAAGGGGAAGTGGTCGAGCGGCGCTCCAAGCGCGGCAAGACATTCTACGGATGCAATCGATATCCCGACTGCGCGTTCGTAGCGTGGGCGCGGCCCGTGCCGGAAGCATGCCCGGACTGTGGTAATCCGTATCTTGTCGAGAAGTATCTTAAGGCCGGCGCATTCCTCCAGTGCCCCGCCAGTGGCTGCAAATACAAACGCGAATTGCCGCCTGCGGAAGCTGAGCCCCTCGCTTCCTGAGGTGTTCGATTTTTACACGGGAGCGCCGCGGTTTCCCCGGCGCTTCCGTGCAATTTCAACTTTCGCTTGCCCTCCCACGCTCATTGAACGGCGATGGTAACGGTGTTGGACTGAACGCCCCCAATGCTGATGACAAGGTTGACACTGTTGCCGGAAAGAGCCGCGGCCGGCACCATGGCATTCACCTGGTACAGGCCGGCGAATCCGGGAGCCAACCCGGAATAGGTCACTTGAGCCGCAACGCCGCCGATGGTGACAATGGGCTGCGAAGCGGTTATCGAGAGCGGGTTGGACAAGGCCGGAGCACCGGTAGCAGGCTGGTTCGAAACCGCTCCCAGGCCAGTGCAGAATATTGCGATGTATTCGCCTCGCTGTACCGGGCGGGCGCCGGTACCGAGAGGCGCGGCGAGTTCGTTGGTTGGGGCGATTTCCACCGCTCCCTGGCCTGAGCCCAACTGGTTCAGTGAAAAGATTCCGGGAGCGAATGGGGCAATAGTCGCGGGCCGCGATAACGAAACCAGACCTCCCGCCGTTGCGACCACGGGAAGTTGCGTTTGACCGGCAGATTCCCAGGGAATCTGCAGATTCGTCTGGTTGCATGAGGTCATATATATCGGCGCGCTTTCACTTCCGATTTGGAAACTGGTTCCCCCGAGCGTAGTGAGCAGAGGATAGCTTCGGGCCGATGTGAGCGAAGAAGCCAGGTTATTGCCGAAAACGGCAGCTAGGCTGCCGGCGGCTACGGGGCCCGCCCAGCTGGCTGCATTGTAGATTCCCCCGAGAACGATGTAGGGCGGAGGACTCGTAATCGTGTTGGACGTCAGCGTGACAGTGCCGGTGCGCGCCGCCAGCCTGCCGGCCAGCGTCGCATACCCGCCCATGGTGATCGATTGATCGGCCAGTATGCTCCCGTTGAAGACAGAATCGATTCCGAGAGTAGCCGACGTGCCGACCTGCCAGAAGACATTGAAAGCCTGCGCTCCTCCGGCCAGAATGATCCGGCTGTTTTGCGAGGTGGTCAAAGTGGACGCCATCTGAAAGATGAAAACGGCATTCACATCGCCTTTCGCGTCGAGGGTCACATCGCCCGATGAGATCTGTAAGGAAGACGCGGACCTGTACAAACCGGCGGTGAACGTCTGGCCACCGAGATCTCCAGCCACGGCCAGAGGACCAACCGATCGCGCGGCCGCATCTCCGTATGCGGCGGTAAGATCCACTATCGCCTGTGCGGCGACCTGATCGCCCGCGTGCATCGTGCCATTTAATGTTCCGGCGGGAAAGCCGATCACCGTGGCGCCGGGACTTACGCCCATATCTCCGGTAACGGTGGTGGGCCCGGAACTGATGATCGCAGAGCCGGCCAGAACGGCGAAATCGGCAAGGCATACGGGTGTCTGGCCCGCGGAAGCGCCGGTGGTGAAGCTCCATGAATAGTCGGTTGGTAGTGGATTTCCGGCCAAGTCCGTCGCCTGCCTGGTAATCGTAGCCATATAGAGGGTGTTGGGCGTCAGATTGCCTGCCGGGGTGAACGTCGCTGACAGGCCGGTGTATGTAACCGTGCCCGGCACTGGTATTGTCCCTTGCCGTAAGATAAAGCTCAACGTATTGATCGTGAGCGGGTTCATGAACTCGCTGAAGTCCGCCGCCAGGTTCGCGCTGATCGTCACCAGAATGGCGCCACTTGCCGGCGCCGTGGAAATCACGGTAGGCGGCGTGGTGTCGGGATTCGCGCCCGTTGTGAAGGTCCACACGTAATTAAATCCGAGCGCATTACCTGCAAGATCCGAAACCGCACCGCTGATTGTCGCTCGGAATACCGTATTAGCCGCCAGGCTGTTTGCCGGTGTGAATGTGGCCGTTCTCCCGACATAGGTCACATTGCCGGGAACAACCGTGGCTCCCTGAGTCAGCGTAAAGCTTGTGGCGTTGATTGTTAACGGGTTCATCACCTCGCTGAATATTGCAGCGAGAGCGTTACCAGTCGGTACGCCTGTCGCTTGATTGGAAGGAACCGTGGAAATCACAAAAGGCAGCGTGGGGGCGGGAGGCACCACCGGGGGTGGTGCGCCCGGTGCTGTCGTGAAGGTCCAGACATGATTGGCTGCCAGTGCAACTCCTGCCAGGTCCCTCGCTGCCGTTGTAATCGTTGCCGTATACGAAGTACCGGACAGGAGCGGGAGGATCGCGGGTGTAAAGGTCGCGGTAACCCCACCCGCCGGATAGGTCACAGTGCCCGGAACTGTAGTCAGCCCGATTTGCAGGGTAAATGTCCCTGCCGGCGTGATCGTTGTCGGGTCCATGATTTCGCTGAAGGTTGCGGTCAGAGGACTGCTGACGGACACGCCCACGACCCCACTGGGAGTCGGGACTGTGGAAGTCACTGTCGGTGCGACAACGAGTGGAAGCCCGCCCGTCAGTGGACCGGGGCTTGTAATCGTATTGGAAATTAATGTTACGCCCGTGGGTCCCAAAGCTCTGCCGGTAAGAGTCGCGCCGGCCTGCATGACAACCGCGGTGGCGCTCAATACAGTTCCGTACAATACCGACGCCGAATAAAGCTTGGCTCCGGCGGCGCCGCCGACCTGCCAGAAAATGTTGTTGGCCTGCACGCCGGGGCTGAGAATGACAGTGCCGGCGCCCGCCGGAGCGCCCAAAGTGAGATTTCCCGCTATCTGAAATATCCAGACGTCATTGGGACCGCCCGAAAGGGTAACGGCGCCGCCGGCGAGCCCAAGAGGGTTCACGTTCACATCGGTGGACCATTTGTAGACGCCGGCGAAAAGGGTCCGCCCTGTGAGATCTCCGCCGTACAGGTTCACGGGAAACGTCGGCGCGCGGGAAGCGGCATCCATGTACGCGCTGCCGCCCGCCCCTATGAACGATGTAGCCGCAAGCAATCCGGTCTGGGGCGGGCCGGCGATACCTCCGTCGTTTGGCGTGATGTTAGTGCAAACACCAGCAATGTAACCCGCGTCCACTTCGAATACATTCCCGGTTACTTCCGAACATGGTACTCCTATCGCCGACCCGGATATTGGACTCGCGCCGATATTTCCCGTAATCACGGAGGACGGAACGTCAGTGATTGCCGCACCCGACAGAATCACATAATCGCCGGCCGCGGAGCCAACGCCGCAGCCAACCGGCGTGTTGGGGGCAGTGCAAATCACGTCCACTCCAAGATTAACCGGCGCCGGCGATTGTGCCAAAAGGCCCGAGGCGGTGATGAAAATACAGAGTGCCCCGCAACGGATGAATCCGCGCGACCCTCTCTCAATTCGACCTCGCCCGAGGCGTTTTCCAACCAGGCGCAGAGTTATTGCCCAGCCCAGCAGCAGAAGACCGGGCACCGCCATGAGCGGCAATGGACTCGCCGTGTCCGGGAGCTTCACTTGGGCGAGTGGCACCGGCAGCGCGCACGTCAGAGCCGCACAACATCCCATCGTCGGCGTCTTCATAAATTTCATTTCTCTCTCTTTTCTCCGGATATGCATTCTCACCTGCTTCCCGGATGATCCGCAATGACAGCGGATTTGATCGAACATTACCAAGGACCTGGTTCGGTATTTCTCTTGAGCATTTTAGTGGCAAATCGCAATCAATCCCATATATCAATTGCTTTACACTAATAAACATGACGTTACCAAAAACGCGGGATGGCATGGCTTAGCTTGCGCTGAATGCGGGATACTCCCGCCAGTCTGCGTTGGTAATAGGTACCTTACCGGGGAGTATAAAATACCGCCAGCGGGCGTAAGCATAAACGCGAGTTCCAGTCTGTGGAAACGCAACCTATCGCTTACTAAGTCCTTGGTCAATTTTGAACACCGTATTAACCTTACAGACTATTTTTGTTGAAATATGATAATTTCAGCATATTGTAGAACAATAGTTCTGTAATTTTGATGACACCGTGCTGACGGAAAGTGCGGCGACAGGGAGCGACTGCAAAATGAGAGCGCAGACGATAGAGATTCGGGAGTCGGCGGGGCGCATCCTCTCCTCCGCTATTTTCAGACCCGGCGGCAAAAAACTCATGGCGAAGGGCCACATTCTCCGGGAGGAGGATGTCCGCGTACTTCAATCCGAAGGAATGGAGCGTATCTGGGTTGCGGAACTCGAAGAAGGTGAGATCTCCGAAGATGAAGCCGTGTGCGCCGTGGCCGGTGAAATGGCTTGCGGATCTTATGTGATACAGCTGGCTCCCGGTGGGCGCGCTAATTTAATCGCCACCGAAAACTGTTGCGTGCTCGTTGACGACGACCTTCTGCGCCAGGTGAACTGCACATCCTCCATCGTCATCGCCACCACCATAAACTTCAGTTTTGCCATGGTCGGACAGAGAATCGCCACGGTCAAGAGCGCGCCTTTCGCCGTTTTCAGGGCGGATTTCGATGGATTGATCGGCATGTTGAGGGAGCGCGGGCCGATTATGCAGGCCCGGCCGGTGCAGGGTGCGACGGTCGGCGTGCTCTATTGCGACCCGATCAACGGCGATCGCGCCCGCACTCTCTTCGAATCGGTGCTGCGGCAGAAGCTGGAACGTTTTGGCGTCCACTGCCACAGCAGTCTCGCGGTCCTCGAGAATGAGGAGCATGTGTCCCGTGGTCTGCAGCATCTTCTGCGATCTTCACCCTCGGTGATTCTGGTGGCTTCTACGACCGCGCCGGCGGGTCCGACCGACGTGGTTGGCATGGCGATGGCCAGGATAGGTTGTCCGATCGAGCGGTTCCTCGCTCCGGTCGAGCCGGGCAATCTGCTTCTGATCGGCTACAAGGACCAGATCCCGATCATGTCCGCGCCCGGCTGCTTTCGTTCGCTGAAACCCAACGTCATCGATCTCATGCTGCCGCCGCTCATTGCGCGGTACCGGGTCTCGACATGGGAAGTCTCCTGCCTCGGACACGGCGGCCTGTTGACCTAAGCCAACCGCTCCCTGTGGTCAATGTACCGCTGCCGATCTTGTCGGCAGCGTTCTTATCGGATAATTCAAATTGCTCCCGCGCGTCTACCCAATCCTGGACACCGCCACGCTGGAACGCCTCAGCTTCGACCCCGTCCACGCAGCCGCAGCACTCCTTGAAGGAGGCGCGAGCATCCTCCAGTTCCGCCACAAAGCCTTCTGGAGCCGTGAAGTATTCGCCCAAGCCGAGGAGATCGCCGGTTTTTGCCGCGACGCCTCAGCCCTCTTCATCGTGGACGATCGCGCCGACTACGCGAGTCTCCTCCATTCTGGCCTTCATCTCGGACAGAACGATCTTCTGCCCGCCGACGCCCGCTCGGTGATCGGCGACGCGCCCACCATCGGCTTCTCCACGCACAATCCGGATCAAATGCGCGCCGCCGAGTCCGAACCCGTCGACTACGTTGCGTTCGGCCCCATCTTCACCACGGCCTCGAAAGAACGACCCGATCCAACGGTGGGAGTCGACGGACTTCGTACCGTCCGCGCCCTGACTCGAAGGCCCGTCGTCGCCATCGGCGGCATCACGCGAGAGAACGCGTCAATCTGCTGGAGTGCTGGCGCTGACTCGGTCGCCATCATCGGCGATCTGTTGCCGAGCTTGTGCACGCAGCGGACGATTCGCGACCGGATGGCGGAGTGGCTGAGGCTTTAGTCGCGTCGCAAAAATGAAACCCGGGCAATCATCAGCACGCCGGAAACAGCCGCTCTGTTCGTTTGCATAAAGTCCTCCGCTTGAAGGGCTTCGCGCCGTCCGCGCCGGTCGAAGTTATTCGAAAACCTGATCCGCCGTAACCTCGACATCCAGCTCGGCAATCTTGAAAGACGACACTTCCCGCAGCCCCGCATCGCAGCTGTACAACCTCCGCGAATGCGGATCGACCAGCCAAACGTGCGGAACGCCCCACGCCCTGTATTCCTCCAGCTTCTCGCGAACCTCCGTCAGTCGGTCGTCCGGGGACAGGATTTCGATCGCAATCAGCGGCGGCGTATCGGGCACCAGGCTCGGTTCGCTCGGATGAAATACGGCCACATCGGGTATTAGAAAACGGCCAGCCCGGAGCATCATCCGGGTTTCGGCGCACGGGAACAGCAACATCCGCTTCCGGAGAGCCATGAACAACGCAATCAGCAGGGCTTGCGTTTTTCCATGCAGATAGTCGGGCATTGAACGCTCCACAAGGGCACCGTCCCGGTATTCCCGGTCAATATCGGGGAAGCTGGAGTGAAGGTACTCCTCGACAGAGACGCCCGCTAGCACACCCATGATTTACGAGCATATCGCACTCGTCCCATCCTTTTCATCCGTGGCGCTTCTGAGTTTGCCATACTCAGGAACATTAACTGCATGACGCCGGAAAAGCAGCTAGCGGATTTGCCCCAGGCCAGCTTCGTCAAAGGCCTCGGCCTCACCTCCGCCACCACGCTCGTCATGGGCTCCATGATCGGCTCCGGCATTTTCATCGTCAGCTCCGATGTCGCGCGGCAGGTCAAATCCCCCGGCCTGCTCATCCTCTGCTGGCTCATCGGCGCGGCCCTCACGATCATCGCCGCCCTCAGCTATGGAGAGCTCGCCGCCGCCATGCCCCACGCGGGCGGCCAATATGTCTACCTGCGCGAAGCCTTCGGACGCCTCTGGGGATTCCTCTACGGCTGGACCCTCTTCGTCGTCATCCAGACGGGCACCATCGCCGCCGTCGCCGTCGCCTTCGCCAAATATACCGGCGTGTTCCTTCCCTCCATCTCCGCCGGCAACTACCTGCTTGGTTCGGGAAAAGTCGGACTCACCACCCAGCAGCTTCTGGCCATCGCGGTGGTCCTGCTGCTGACCATTGTCAACACGCGCGGCATCCGCACCGGCGCGCTGGTCCAGAACGTCTTCACGTTCGCGAAAGTGGCATCGATCCTCGGACTGGTCTGCCTCGGCTTCCTTCTGGGTCGCAACCCGCAGGCAATCATGGCGAACTTTACCGATTTCTGGCGCAATGCAAGTTGGAGTTGGGCTACCGTCGCCCTTGTCGGATCGGCCATGGTCGGGCCTCTGTTTTCTTCGGACGCATGGAACAACGTGACGTTCACTGCGGGCGAAGTCCGCAATCCGAAGCGAAACCTGCCGCTCTCACTTGGCATCGGCGTCGGAACGGTCTCCATCCTTTATATAGCCTGCAACTTCATCTACCTCTCGGTCCTCACGCTGCCGCAGATCCAGACCGCGCCCGAGGATCGCGTCGCCACCGCAGTCGTCTCCGTCATGTTCGGTCCGGTCGCCACCAAGCTTATGGCCATCGCAATCATGGTCTCGACGTTCGGCTGCTGCAACGGCATGATCATGTCCGGGGCGCGCGTCTATTTCACGATGGCGCGGGACGACCTGTTTTTCCGGCGCGCGGGCACGCTCGATCCCGTTCACCGCACGCCCGTTTTCGCGCTTGCCATCCAGTGCGTGTGGACCATTCTGCTCACGCTCAGCGGACAGTACAACGATCTGCTCGACTATGTTATCTTTGCAGTTCTGCTGTTCTACATTCTGACCATCGGCGGGCTCTTTCGACTCCGCCGCACACGACCCGACCTGGATCGCCCCTACCGCGCTGCAGGCTACCCGGTGCTCCCCGCCCTGTATATGCTGGTGGCCGGTGTTATTGAAATTTTGTTGCTGATCAACAAGCCCACGTTCACGGTACGCGGGTTGATTCTGGTATTGCTGGGAGTTCCTGTTTACTTTCTCTGGCGAAGGAAAGAGGTTAGAGCATGAGTCTTCTTGCCACCAAACCGATCGCCCGCATTCTTCGCGAAAGCGAGGGCGGCCTGCATCAGCTCAAGCGAACCCTCGGCCCAGTTAATCTGGTCGCGCTCGGCATCGGCGCCATCATAGGCGCGGGCCTGTTCGCCCTCACGCCAGTCGCCGCGCATGACAATGCGGGGCCAGCCGTCATTTTTTCTTTCCTCGTCGCCGGATTGGGATGCGCTTTCGCCGGAATGTGTTACAGCGAATTCGCCACCATGATCCCCATCGCGGGCAGCGCATACACCTACGCTTACGCCACCATGGGTGAACTGCTCGCCTGGATCATCGGCTGGGACCTTGTGCTTGAGTATGCGGTCGGCGCCGCTACCGTGTCCGTCAGCTGGTCGAAGTATCTCGTCAGGCTGCTCGGGACGTTCGGCGTCTCGTTCCCGGCGGCCTTAACCAAATCGCCATTTGAAGGCGGCGTCATCAATCTGCCGGCCATCTTCATCATTTGCGCCGTTTCAATTGTGCTGATAATCGGCATTCAGGAGTCGGCGCGCTTTAACGCGTGGATCGTGGCCCTGAAACTCACCATCGTCGTGCTGGTGATCGGGCTCGGTTTCGCCTACATCAATCGCGCCAACTACGTGCCGTTCATCCCTCCGAACACAGGTGAGTTCGGTCACTACGGTTGGAGCGGCGTGATGCGCGCCGCGGGCATGATCTTCTTCGCCTACATTGGATTCGACGCAGTCTCCACGGCCGCTCAGGAGACTAAAAATCCGCAGCGGGATATGCCCATCGGGATCATCGGTTCTCTGGGAGTCTGCACGCTGCTTTATGTCGCTTTCGCGTATGTCCTCTCCGGTATCGTCAATTACAAAGACATGACTGCCACCGCGATTTACGAGGCCCTTCACAACATCGGGTACGACTGGCTCGGGACCGGCGTCGTATTCGGCATTCTCGCCGGCTACACTTCCGTCATTCTCGTCATGCTGCTGGGACAAAGCCGGGTCTTCTACTCCATGTCCCGCGACGGTCTGCTGCCGAAGCTTTTTTCCGACATTCATCCGAAGTACAGAACTCCGTGGCGCTGCAATCTCATTTTCATGGTGTTCGTCAGTCTTTTTTCGGGTCTGGTACCTCTGGCAACTCTTGGCGACATGGTCAGCATCGGTACCTTGCTGGCGTTCGTAATCGTTTGCGCGGGCGTCATGGTCATGCGCCGCACGAACCCCGATCTGCCGCGGCCATACAGGACGCCTCTGGTTCCCCTGGTGCCAATTCTCGGCATTGTGGTTTGCTTCGCCATGATGGCGTCGCTTGACATGTGGACATGGATTCGGCTCGTCGTCTGGCTGGTAATCGGACTGACCGTTTACTTCATGTACAGCCGTTATCACAGCCACCTGGTCACCGAACCGGAATCCGTTCACGAGAAAATCAAGTAGTGTACGGCACCTTGACCACAACCAGTCTGCCCGGCATCGAGCGAGTAGCAAGCGGCAAAGTCCGTGACGTTTACAGCGTCGGCAACGATCTCCTCATCATCGCCACCGACCGCATCTCGGCCTTCGACTGCATTCTGCCTCAGGGCATTCCGGACAAAGGCCGCATCCTGACGCAAATGTCGCTCTTCTGGTTCGATCTCCTGGAGGGCGTCGTTCCCAACCACGTCATTACCGCCGACGTGAATGCTTACCCTGCCGAACTCCGTCAATATCGCGACCAGCTCGAAGGGCGGTCCATGCTTGTGAAACGCTGCCGCATGGAACCGATCGAATGCGTGGCCCGCGGCTACATCTCCGGCTCCGGCTGGAAAGATTACCAGAAGACCGGCGCCATCTGCGGCATCCCTCTGCCGGCCAGTCTGCTTGAAAGCGACCAGTTGCCCGAACCGATCTTCACTCCCGCCACTAAAGCCGCCTCCGGCCACGACGAGAACATATCTTTGGAAGCGGTCGAAAAGATCATTGGCCGCCAAACAGCCGGGCTTTTGAAAGACCTCACGCTGCGCGTCTATCGCAAGGCCGCAGCCTACGCCTACTCACGCGGAATTCTTCTTGCCGATACGAAATTCGAGTTCGGCTGGAGCGCGTCGGGTGAGAACGCCGGAGAGCTTCTGCTCGCGGACGAAGTGCTTACGCCCGATTCATCCCGCTTCTGGCTGCGCGCCGAATACTCGCCAGGCAGAGCTCAAAAGTCTTTCGACAAACAGTTCGTGCGCGACTATCTCGAAACGCTCGACTGGAACAAACAACCCCCCGCGCCTTCACTGCCGCAAGAGGTCATCGACAAAACCGCGGAAAAGTATCGCGACGCCTACAGCCGTCTCACGGGCGGGGCTGTTTCCGTGGATGGGACATCGTGAACTGGCTTGATTACGTATTCCTCGCGATCCTGCTTTTCTCCAGCGTGATGAGCGCCCGCAAGGGCTTCTCGCGCGAGATCATCGGTCTCACGGCGGCGCTCTTCTCGCTCGTGCTGGGAATGTGGTTCTACGGGCTCGCCGGGTCGTTTCTGCTTCCGTACGCGAGTTCCGCGCGCTTGGCTAATCTCGCCGGGTTTCTGCTCGTCGTATTCGCCGTTTTGCTCCTGGGCTGGATGCTCGGCTGGATCGTGAACCGCTTTCTGCGCACCATCGGGCTGTCGTTCTTCGACCGCCTGCTCGGCGCGGCTTTCGGTTTTATCCGCGGATTGCTGGTGGCCATCGCGCTGCTCACCGCATACATGGCGTTCGGACCGCAGGTCGATTCGAAAACCGTATCGGCCTCGGTGCTAAACTCCCGAATTGCGCCGTATGTTTTGGATGCGTCGCACTTGTTCGTCGCCATCGCTCCCATGGAGCTCAAAGCCAGTTTTCTGCAACAATATTCGCAAGTAAAATTACTCTTGGAAAAGAACGCCCCGGCACGCAATGACTAAAGAACTCCAGGCACAAATGAAAGAACGGTTTGACGGCCTCGTTGGCGATCTGATGGTCGCCGGGTTTTTTTTGGAGCAGGCCGTCGAGATCCTCGAGCGCGGAATGATCGAGCGCTCGCTCCAGGTGACCAACGCCAATCAGTCCGAGGCGGCGAAACTGCTGGGAATTCACCGCAATACTCTACAGCGGAAAATGGTAGAGCACAAGATCGATGGCAAGCGGCCCCGCCGCAAGCCCGCCGGGCGGGCCACCGGGAAAGCGAAAGCCGTACGTCGTCGACGCCAAGCGTCATAATGCCGCTTCTCATCTTCGACCTGGACGGCACGCTCATCGATTCGCGCCTGGACCTGGCACATGCAGTCAACGCCACTCGCGCACAGGCGGGCCTCGGACCACTGCCTCACGAGCAGGTCTTCTCTTTCGTCGGCAACGGTGCGCCGGTCCTGATCAAACGTGCCATGGGACCTGAGGCAAGCGACGAGGAGGTGGAACGCGCGCTCGAGTTTTTCCTCGATTACTATCGCCACCACGCGCTCGATTACACGGTGCTCTATCCCGGCGTGCGCGAAGCGCTCGACCGGCTGCATCTCGCCCGAGTGAAACTCGCGGTTCTCACCAACAAGCCGGTTCGCATCAGCCGCCGCATCATGGAAGGCCTCGGCGTATCCTCTCTGTTCTTTCAGATCTACGGGGGCAACAGTTTCGAGCACAAAAAGCCGCACAGGATCGGCGTCGATACTTTGCGTTCCGAAGCGGGAGCGCGGCCGGAAGAGACCTGGATGGTGGGCGATTCTTACGTGGATGTTCAAACGGCGCGCAATGCCGGAGTCGCGTCCTGCGGGGTGACCTGGGGATTTCAACCGGAGACTTTTCGGGAGTTTCCACCCGATGTTCTGGTCGACAGGCTGGAAGACTTCGCCGATCGTTTCGCGACTTGAAAAAGACTGGCAGGCAAAACCGCGTACCCTGCCTTAGAGGGTGACAAATTCGCTGGCAGCCATGGCTTTGCTGGATTCCCGCAGGCGCTGCACGGCTATTTCAGACAGCTCCCGCCGCAGGTCCGGGAAACGCTCCATCATACGGTTGAATTGGCCGCGCCCGAGAGAAATGCAGGTGCAAACCGTGAGCGTGCGCACCGTCGCCGTCCTTGGAAACCCCGTGATTAAAGTGATCTCTCCAAAGAAGTCGCCATCCTGCAGCACCGCGACCCGCTTCCTATTGCCGGACAGCTCTTCGGTTCGCCAGACCTCAACCTTGCCCCGCGCGATGATGTAGAACTTATCGCCCGGATCGTTCTGCCGAACAATCTCGCGGCCGGGCTGGAATGTTTCGGTGGCGAAGAACGGCGCCAGTTCCGCGAGTTGCTCTTCGTCCAGATTCTCCAGAATGGGGAACGCCTTCAATCGATGCGCATCCACGTCCACTTGCCTTCCGTCGGCGGAGAACGTGAATCCGGCCTGCTTGCGCCACAGGTTTGCGTACAGGCCGTTGGCGGCGAGAAGTTCAAAATGACTTCCCTGCTCCACGATTTCCCCCCGGTCGAACATAAAAATGTAATCCGCATCCGCTACCGTCGAAAGCCGGTGCGTGACGGATATTACGGTGCGCCCCTTCGATACCGCGCGCAGCGTTTCATTCACGGCTATTTCATCCGCCTGATCGAGCGCCGACGTCGCTTCGTCGAGAAGCAGGATTTCGGGATCCCGGAGGATCGCCCGCGCAACCGCCAGCCGCTGCAGCTCGTTGAGGGAGAGTCGCACGCCTTGTTCCCCCGCCATCGCCCCGTAACCCAAAGGACGCGCCATGATCGAATGGTGCAGACCAGCGGCTTTCGAGGCATTCAGGATCGCCTCCTCCGACGCATCGGGCTTGCTCAGACGGATGTTTTCGCGCACGGCGATGTTGAACAGGGAATTCTCCTGCAGCACCACCCCCATGCGGGACCGCAGGGATGCCTGTGTCACGGCTTTCAGGTCGTGTCCGTCGATCGCAATGAAGCCCGCGGTCGGGTCGTGAAAGCGCATCAGGAGATTGAGTATCGTGCTCTTGCCGGAGCCGCTGGGTCCGACAAATGCCACATAGGTCCCGCGCGGGATGCGGGCTTTGATATCCGTCAGGGCGCGGCTTTGGCCGTCATAACTGAAATCGACATGGGAAAAGACAATCTCGGTTTGCAAAGGAGGCAGAAATCGGGCATCGGGCCGGTCTCCGACGGCCTGCGGCGCGTCGACAGCCTCTTCGATTCGCCGCCACGCCGATTTGGCCGAGGAAATGGAAGGCACATACTCAACGACGAACATCAGTGCGTTGCTCAATATGACGGCCAGCATCTGGAGGGCAACCAGCGTTCCCACGGTCATCTGCTTGTCGAAGGTCAGCCACGCGCTCAGAGCCAGCATAAAGGTCTGGATGCAGAGAATGCCCGCGCCGGTAAATCGCTCCATGAACGCGGAAAGCAATCCCGCCCGCATCATGCTTCGCGACAAAACCTCGTTTCGTTTTTTGAGACTCGCCAGCCCGACTTTTTCGAGAGAGAAGGCTCGAATAATTGCCTGTGCCGACAGATTCTCCCGCAAGGCGTGGAACACGCGCTTCTCATCCTCGCTGCATGCCTCACTCGCGCGGGCGACGCGAGCCGTTGCGGTTTGAGGCGCAAGGATAATCCACGGCCATAGCAGGAAGCCGGCAAGCCCCGCGCGCCAATCCAGGGCAAACATCAGCCCCGTGCCGAGGAGTGCCTCGATGGCCGGCAACGCTCCCCAGGGTATGGCCAGAGAGACGGCGTTCTCGATGATGGCAAAATCGCTGGAAAAGCGATCGAGGAGCTCGGCGGTTCGCGACTGCGAATGGTACGCCGGCATGTACGACTGCAAAGACAGACGCTGCAGCCGATCGAACATACTCTGCCGAAGACCTCCCAGCGACCGGCTCTGCACTCGCGCGGACAGAAAATCGCGCAACAAGCCCATGGTGACGGCGATCATCGCGCCCGCCGCCAGAACTCCCACCATGAGATAGAGAGGGTCGTGATTTTCCGCAAGGAGAGCGCGGTCGATAAAGAAGCGAACGCTCAGCGGGATCAGGACGCTGAATCCCGCTTCCAACAGCAGAGCGATGAATATAACTATGGTCGAGAAGCGCACAACACCCAATATGGAAAAGGGACGGGCGCTCGTCTTCCGTTTCGCCGCAGTTTTTCGATCCGGCTTGCTCAGCAAGGCTCATTATAAAGCGGTCGAGACAAATCCCGCCGGACTTGGTTTGGCGCGCCTCAGTTCCGACGCTCGATCCAAGTCGCGTCTCCCCCGGGCGGCGGCTTGGGCGCCAGTTCCTTATGCCGCTCGCGGACGCGGATCAGGTCCGCGATGGTAACTTTGAGTTTCCCGGTCTCAAGTGCTTTCATGCCTCTCGCAATCAACTGGTCTACCAGTTCCAACAGAGAAAGGCCTTTCTTCTTCCTGGGGCTTTTCGTGATCCGTTTCATACCAGGAATCTACCATCGACGACACCGGAATCGACGTTTCGCAACATGAGAAAATCCCCTCTATCCCATACATAATAGAAGCGGAATTAGATATTTTGGACCTCTGTGAACGCAACGGCGTAGTGTTTTTGCATTATTGTTGGGATCGGGATCGGAACATAGACTGGAATCTCCTGTAACGTGATGGAATGAAAAAGAATAGCCTTCAGAGGTGGATCGGGATTCTCTTCCTGGTGCTTCTGGTAAACACCGCGTACGTAGCGGCGTTTTCATCGGCGACGGTGTTCTACATGGCCAACGTCCTGCTCCATCTGGTGCTGGGCGCAGCGCTGTCACTGGCGGTCATTTTTACGATCCATAAAAGGAAGGATCTGATCGCGGGCGCGCCCGTTGCCCTCGGCTTTTTCCTGCTGGCTTTGATTTTCGGCGCCGCGCTGGCCTGGAAAGGCAACGTCTACGCGAATCTCTGGCTCCTGTGGTCTCATATTGTGTCAGCGGTGCTTGGAGTGCTCGCGCTGATTCCGTATGTCCGGAAGAAGGCGAATTCCAATAACGGCTGGATGCAGTTCAGGAAGGGCTTCGCGGCTGCATTAGTACTTCTTTTCGCCCTGCCGGCCATCATGATCGGTTACCGCAAGGCGTTTCCCGATCCGCACAACCGGATCACGAATCCCCTGGTTGCGCCGGTTTCGATGGATGGAGAAGGCGGCGGTCCGAAATCTCCTTTCTTCCCTTCATCCGCAAAAACGAACGTCGGCGGAATCATTCCCTCGAACTTCTTCATGGATTCGGCAACCTGCGGCGAATGCCACAAGCAGATCTACGAGGAGTGGAAGAGCTCCGCGCATCACTTCGGTTCATTCAACAACCAGTTTTACCGAAAAGCCATTGAGAACATGCAGGATACCCAAGGGAGCACGCGGGGGAGCAAGTGGTGCGCAGGCTGTCACGATCACGCGGTCTTCTTCAACGGCCGCTTCGACAAGCCCATCAAGGAGCAGATCGATACTCCGGAAGCGCACGCCGGCTTGGCCTGCACATCGTGTCATGCCATTGTGCATGTCGACAGTTCGATGGGCAATGGAGGATTCACCATCGAATATCCCGCGCTGCACGAGTTGATGACCAGCAGGAACAAGCTCATCAAGACTTCGGTCGATTTCATGACTTATCTGAACCCGGAGCCGCACCGGAAGACGTTCCTGAAGCCGTTCATGACTGCGCAGTCGTCCGAGTTCTGCTCATCGTGCCATAAGGTGCATCTCGACGTGCCTGTGAATAACTACCGTTGGTTCCGCGGATTTAACGATTACGATAATTGGCAAGCCAGCGGATTCGGCGAGGGCGCACGGTCGTTCTACTATCCGCCCGAGGGCAAGACTTGCTCGGGATGCCACATGCCGCTCGAACCCTCGAACGAGCTTGGATCCAAAGGCGGCAAGGGGCATTCGCACCGCTTCCCGGCGGCCAATACCGCGCTCTCGCACGCCAATCTGGATGAGACGCAGACTGCGGCCGAGCAGAAATTCCTGACCTCCGGCTTTATCACGGTGGATATTTTCGCGGCTTCTCCCGTGCAGGACAACGGAAAGCAGACGAGCATGGTTCGGAGGGCATCTGAGTCCGCGGGCCCCAAGCTGAGTTCCGGTATTGCATCGGGCGAAGAGGCCGAACAGCCGGGAGACACGATTATCCGTGAAGTCGGCCAGGTGGCTGCGCCGCTCGATGTGGCGAAGCCCAAACTCGTTCCGGGTTCGACCGCTCGCGTCGATGTCGTCGTACGCACACGCAAGATCGGACACTTCTTTCCTGGTGGCACGCTCGACTCGTTCGACATCTGGCTGGAGCTGCAGGCCACGGATGCTACCAGCAAGGTGATCTACTGGAACGGCCAGGCGGCCGATGGCGGAAAGGGTCCTGTAGATCCCGGCGCGCACATGTACAAGGCGTACCAACTCGACGGTGATGGCAATCAGATCAATAAACGAAATGCCTACCAGGCGCGCAGCGTTCTCTATGTGCACGCGATCCAGCCCGGCGCGGCCGATACGGTTCATTACCTTTTGCGCATTCCGAAAGATGCCAAAGGGCCGATCACCATCACGGCGAAACTGAACCATCGCAAGTTCAGCTGGTATTACACGCAGTTCGCGTATGCGGGGCAGCCCAAGTCGGGTCAGGACCCGAAGCTCAATAACGTGAATTACAACAGCCTCGAATACAGCTTCGACAAAGCCAACATCCCGGCTAATGTTTCGGGCGAGATCAGAGGAGAGATTCCGGTTACTCCCATTACCGTTCTCGCATCGGCGAAAGCCACGATCGCTTTGACGAACCATGCCGCCGAAACCAAATGGACACCGGTTGCTGCGAAGGAAACACGGGAACGCTGGAACGACTGGGGCATCGGCCTGCTGCTACAGGGCGATGTGAAAGGCGCCGAGTACGCTTTTACAAAGGTCACAGAAGCCGAGCCTGGCTATGCCGACGGATGGCTGAACGTGGCGCGCGCGCTGATTCAGGAAGGTGAGACTGAGCGCGCCAAGCCTTTCATCAAGAAGGCCCTCGAGGTGAATCCGGCGCTGGGACGCATTTGGTACTTCAAGGCCCTGATCGAGAAAGCGGACGGCGACTACGATGCGGCACTTAAATCGCTGGCGGTGGTCACTGCCAAGTATCCGCGCGACCGCGTGGTGTGGAATCAGGTTGGCCGGCTGCTGTTCCTGAAACGGCAATACAAAGAGTCGATCGACGCGCTTAATAAGGTCGCGGCGATAGATCCGGAAGATCTTCAGATGCACTATACAGCGATGCTGGCTTACGGCGGGTTGGGCGATGCGAACAACGCGGCGCGCGAACAGAAGTTGTTCCAGCGCTTCAAGGCAGAGGAATCGTCGCAGGCGATTACGGCGAAGCGACGGCTTGCCAGCCCCGAAGACAACAACGAGCGGCAGAGCATTCACGACCACGAAAGCATGCCCCTGGGAGGGAACTAAATGAAATCGTGGCGCGCGCACTTTTGCGAGCCGCGTCGACACTCGTGTCGACGCTTGAAGTCGGGGCACTTGAAGTCGATTCTGGGACTAATGGCGGCCGGACTGACCGCAGGGCTTTTTGCCGCGGCGACGGCGCCGGCCATTCCGGTTGTGTTCAGCGACGTGACGGCGCAGGCGGGCATCAAGTTCGTTCATAACGCCGGGAAAGCGGGCAAGAAGTATCTGCCCGAAACACTAGGTTCGGGCGCCGCGTTCATCGACGCCGACGGCGATGGCTGGATCGACGTTCTGCTGATCAACAGCAGGGACTGGACTCCCAAAGGCCGCAAAACGACCGCAGCCCTCTATCGGAACAACCACAACGGGACGTTTACCGATATCACGCGGGGAAGCGGCCTTGATATCGAGATTTACGGAATCGGCGTCGCCGTGGGCGATTACGACAACGACGGCCGGGATGACATTTACATCACCGCGCTCGACGGCGATCATCTCTTTCACAACGACGGCGGCGGCAAATTCACCGACGTCACCAAGACATCCGGGATCAACAACGCCAACTTCGGCACCAGCGTCGCCTGGCTGGATTACGATCGCGACGGCAAGTTGGATTTATTCGTTGCCAACTACGTTCAGTGGACTCAAAAAGGCGACATCTGGTGTTCCCTCGATGGCTCGACGAAGTCCTACTGCACCCCGGAGTCTTACAAAGGCACTTCGAGCAAGCTCTACCACAACCTCGGCAACGGCAAGTTTGAAGATGTGACCGCCAAGGCCGGCTTGGGCGACCCAAGCAGCAAGACTCTCGGCGTCACAGTTGTCGATATCGACGGCGACGGCTGGCCGGATCTCTTCGTCAGCAACGATACGCAGCCCAATAAGCTCTACCGCAACAACCACAACGGGACTTTCGCGGAGAGCGGCATGAAGGCGGGAGTGGCTTACGGCGAAGACGGTGTTGCCCGCGGTGCGATGGGCGTCGATTGGGCCGATTACGACCGCTCGGGCCGCGCGCACCTTCTGGTAGGTAACTTTTCCAATCAGATGCTCGGGCTTTATCACAATGAAGGAAACGGACTATTCGTGGATGAAGCGCCCAGCTCGACACTTGGCCGTGAGAGCCTTCTATCGCTCACCTTTGGCGTGTTTTTCTTCGATTACGATCTGGACGGCTATCCGGATATCCTGACAGCCAACGGGCATATCGAAGAGGAGATCGGCCGCGTTCAACCGAAGATTCACTATCAGGAACCGCCGCTGCTGTTCCGGAATCTGGACGGCAAGAAGTTCGAGAACGTTTCGAACAAAGTGGGTGAGGCGTTCACCAAGCCGATGGTGGCCCGAGGTGCGATCTACGGCGACTACGATCACGACGGCGATCTCGACGTGTTGATTACCGCGAACAACGGTTCCGCGCGCTTATTCCGCAACGACGGCGGCAACAAGAATCATTGGCTGTCGATCAGGACGGCGGGGACAAAATCCAATCGGGATGGAATCGGCGCGGTGGTGCGGATTGAGAGCGCTTCCGGCAAGCAGTGGAGGACGGTGCACAGCGGATCGAGCTATGCATCGCAGAGCGATCTGGCACTCACATTCGGCATCGGACAGGACCCGGTCGTCAATTCGGTCGAGGTCGAGTGGCCCAGCGGAACGAAGCAAAGGTTCGCGAACGTCCAGCCGAACCAGGCAATCATCATAGACGAAACCAAGGGCATCCTCCCCGCCGCGAAGTAAAACCTAATCGCCACGAATGAGCACGGATGAACACGAATAGGTTGAGTTTTCATTCGTGTTCATTCCTGGCCCAAACGCTTTTCCGTCACACAAGACCGCCAGCGCTACAAAGGTAATAGACTCTTAGAAGGACACCATCTCCATGAGACCTTCTCTGCGCACGCTGGCGCTGGCCTTGATAGCCGCGGTAACCACCGTTCACGCCGCAACACCCGACTGCGACCGCACCTGCCTTCGCGGCTTCATCACCCAATACCTCGACGCGATGCTGACGCACAATCCACGCACTCTCCCGCTGAGCCCCAAAGTGAGATTCACCGAAGACACGGTCGACATGAAACTCGGCGACGGCCTCTGGAAGAATGCTTCGAAGATCAGAGGTTACCGCCAGGACATTCTCGATGTGCGCCAAGGGGTCGCCGCCTCGCAGGTAGTCGTCGAAGAAGCCGGCTCCCCAGCCCTGTTCGTGTTGCGTCTGAAGGTGGTGGGCAAGAAGATCACCGAAGTCGAAACACAGGTGACGAGGGCGCAGAAGGAGGGCGCGCTGTTCGCGATCGACTCCCTCCAGACCGCTGGCCCGGTGATGTCAGCCGCGCCCGAGCAATCCCAACTGATGCCGCGCGACGAGGCGATCAAGACCGCGATGTTCTATCCCGCGAGCCTGAAGATCGGCAGCTTCGCCAAGGTGGACGCGCCGTTCGCGCCGGACGCTTACCGTATTGAGAACGGGGCTCGCACGGCCGGAGCCGGATGCGCGCGGGCAGGCTGCCAGGACATTAAGGCGCAGACCATCATGGAACACCCGGGCATCACGACGCGCGTTGTCGCCGTGGACGAGGATCTCGGCATCGTCCTTCTCCGTATGAATTTCGGACAGACGAAGTCATACGGAGAAGGCCACGCGCTGATTGTCTGGGAGGCGTTCAAAGTCTACGGTGGCCAGATCCACGGCGTCGAGGCGTTTATGAAGATCATGCCTGTCAGCGTCGGTTCAGGCGGCTGGGACGCGGGATCCAATTGAGTTGCTTGTCCGCAACAGGAGACTATTGATGTCCGAAACGAACGCGACACGAAGACGAATACTTCAGCAGGCAGTGCTGGTTTCAGGCGCAGCGGCCCTGATCAAAGCCCAAGCTCCGGCGGCTAAAGAGCCTGCCTGGCAGCATCTGTTCCCCCCCGGTTTCCGCAACGAAAGGATCAAGACCTCGGGCGCGGAAATCAATACCGTGATTGGCGGCTCCGGGCCTCCCGTACTGATGTTCCACGGCGCGCCGCAATCTCTCATCACGTGGCGCCTGATCGCTCCAGATCTTGCCAAAGATTACACACTGGTGATGTGCGATCTGCGCGGCTACGGGGATTCGAGCCGTCCCCCCGGTGGCGGCGATCATTCCGATTACTCCAAGCGCCCGATGGCCCTTGACGGCGTCGAAGTGATGAAGCATCTCGGTTACAACCAGTTTCGAATGGTTGGTCACGACCGTGGCGGCCGCGTCGGACGCCGGATGGCGCTCGATCATCCGGACAAAGTCACGAAGTTGGCGGTGTTGGATATCGTTCCCGCGCACTACCTTTACAGCCACGTCACCATCGATTTCGTGCAGGCGTATTTTCACTGGTTCAACTATCTGCGGCCCGCTCCGGGTCCTGAGAACGAACTTAAGACGGCTGCCGATGCGCAGTTGGCTCGCGCCACCAACGAAATACAGATCGAGTATCTTCGTAACAACACGGACCCCGCATCGATTCATGCCATGTGTGAGGATTATCGCGCGTCGGCTTCAATCGATTTGAAAATCGACGAAGCGGACATCAAGGACGGCAAGAAGATCCAATGTCCGTTGCTGGTATTGTGGGCCGCTGCGGGAGCGATGGGTAAGCTCTATGACGTGCTCAACATCTGGAAGCCGGAGGGCGTGAACGTCACGGGGAAAGGTTTGCCGGGGAACCATTCGCTTCAGGAAAGCGCGCCCAAGGAAACACTGGCGGAATTGCATCAGTTTTTGCGGGGTTAGGAAAACGCTCCCTGTGGTCGCGGCTCTGTAGATGCGTTACCGAGCCGCGACCACAGGGAGTCGGTTTCACGCCAGATTCAGCGCTTGTTTGAAGGCGCCCGACGAGGCCCCAATCTTCTGCTGAAGCATCATGATCGCGTGGATCAACTGCTCCGGCCGCGGCGGACATCCCGGCACAAAAACATCGACCGGAATCACCTGGTTGACCGGCACGAGAGCGTAGTTATTGAACACCCCGGTCGAAGTAGCGCAGGCACCCATCGAAATCACCCATCGCGGCTCCGGCATCTGCTGGTAGAGGTGCCGAATCACCGGCGCCATTTTATTCGAAACACGGCCCGCGATGATCATCAGATCGCTCTGTCGCGGCGATCCGCGGAACACTTCGGCGCCGAAACGCGAGATATCGAAGCGCGAGGCGCTCATCGACATCATCTCGATGGCGCAGCAAGCCAGCCCGAATGCCATCGGCCAAATCGAATTCTTGCGGCCCCAGTTGATCACGCTGTCGAGGGTCGTGGTGATCACGCCCGCGCGCAATGCGGCCTGTTCGACCGTTTCATTGTCCACGCGCGAAAACAGCTCGGCGGGACCGCTGGCGATAGGAGCGTTCATGACTCTATTGTATGATGACCGCTCATGCGCTTGATGACATTCCGTTACGCCGGAAAAGACCACGCCGGCGTTGTCACCTCCGAGGGTGTTATGCCCGTCCTCGAGATCAACACCAAGCACGATCTTCATCTCCCGAACAGCGTGCTCGAAATCATTCAGAACGACATTCGCGACATCCCGGTCCGCGGTGTCAGGCCGATCCCGCTGAGCGATGTCGAGCCCCGGCTGCCTTACAATGTCCCACCCAAAATCTGGTGCATCGGGCTCAATTACAAGACGCACGCTGAGGATATTAATGCCGCGCAGCCGGAGGAACCGGGCAGTTTCATGAAACCCGCATCGTGCATGTTCCAGCCTGGAGGAGAAATCGTTCTTCCGCCGCCCGAAGTCTCGAACGACGTGGATGCGGAAGGCGAGTTGGCGATCGTCATCGGACGCAGCTGCCGTTTTATTCCTGCCGCGAAAGCGCTCAAGGTAGTCTACGGGTTCACGACCACGATTGACGTGACCGCGCTCGACGTACTCCGCAAGAATCCGCGCTATCTGACGAGGGCGAAGAGCATCGACACCTTTTTCAGCTTCGGCCCGGTTATCGTTACTGCCGATGAAGTCCCCGATATCGACGCCCTCGAAGTGATCACCGAACACAACGGAGCGATTTGTTCGCGCGATTTTGTCCGCAATATGAAGACCCGGCCGCTCGATCTCGTAGCGTTTCACAGCGACTTTTTCACGCTGCAACCCGGCGACATTATTTCAACCGGCTGTCCGAAAGGAGCGCGCATCAAAGAGGACGATATCGTACGATCGCGCATCGACGGCATAGGGGAACTGAATGCCACGGTTAGCGCCGGGGAACGCCGCCCGTTCGGATTCGGCAGCTGACAAGTACTCCGCGATACACTCTTACAAGTGCCACCGGGCCTCAAGCGACTCATTCTGTGGGATTACGAACGCGGCGTCTGGCAGTACGACGTAATCTGCGGCATTATATTTTTCTTCATCGTTCTTACGCCGCGCCAATGGTTCCGCGATCAGCCCAGAATTCCGCATGCCAGCCAGATCTATTCCCTGCCCAGCCACGGCGAATCGGTTTTCTGGATTGAAACCGAGCTCGTTGCATCCTTCCCGGAGAACCAGCGGCTCGATCAGTTAGGTAAAGTACTCACGGCCCGGACCGGCAAGACGCAGCGATTGACACGCATCGAGCCGATACTGGACTCCGAGCAGGAAATCAAGGGCTATATGGCGTTCGCCCAGCCGTGATGTGTACTCGAAAATCAGCTTCCGCGCATCGAAATCCTGTGCCTCTTCGCCTGACATTCGCGCTCGCTGTTACTCTGCCGCTGGCGGCGCAAACCCCTGCGCTTGACGACGCCTTCGCGCGCATGGACAAGACCGCCCAGCAGTTCAAAGGCGTCGCCGCCGACATGAAACGCGATGTCTATACAGCCGTCATCAACGATCACGCGATGGACACAGGGACGATCAAGGTCAAACGCGAAAAATCGCGTGATACTCGAATGCTGATTGAGCTAACCAGCCCCGACGCCAAAACCGTCGCTCTGGATGGGTCATCCGTCAGCGTTTACCTCCCAAAGAGTAAGGTGGTCCAGGTTTATGACGTCGGCGCCAAGCGGGGGCTTGTGGACGAGTTCCTGCTTCTCGGATTCGGCGCGGAGAGCGCGGAATTGAAAGAGAAATACGATGTCACGCTGATTGGAACGGAGAAACTGGGAAGTGCGGATGCATGGCATCTCGAGCTTATACCCAAGTCGAAGGAAACCCAGCAGCACCTGAAAAAGGCCGAACTCTGGATTGTCGAAACAACCGGCTTGCCGGCGCAGCAGAGGCTGGTGACTTCGTCCACCGGGGATTTCATGCTCATTACGTACTCGAACGTGAAATTTAATCCCTCTTTGCCGGACGGCGCGCTGAAACTCAATCTACCGAAAGGGGTTACGGTAGAGCACCCGCGATTGTAGTTTGGAACTACGGTTGCCTCACTTAAAACCAATACGGATGAAGCCGGCATCGCAAAGAATTCTATATCTCGACTGGGTCCGGGGCTTCGCGGCCATCGTTATGCTGCAGGGGCACGTATTTCAATCGTTCCTGCGCAAAGACTTGCGCGCGGGCGGGCCCTACCTGATGTCGCAGTTCGCCGGAGGAATGCCCCCAGCCGTTTTCCTGTTTTTGCTTGGCGTCACCTACGCATTCCTGATGGATAGTCAGGAGTGGAAGGGCGTTGCCCCAGCCGGACGTTTGGGCGCGGCCGTCAAGCGCTCAGGATATCTTTTCGCCGCCGCATTCGCCTTCCGGCTGCAACTCTGGCTGTTTTCCGTCGATGTCAGTCCGTGGACCGATCTGTTCCGGGTCGACATTCTGAACTGCATGGGCCTTGCCCTGCTGGTTCTTTCCGTCATGGCCGTTTTCCGCACTGAGGAGCGCATCCGGCTCTGCGCGATTCTGGGCGTCGCGATCGCCGCGGCGTCACCGATGATATCCAGTCTCGACTGGTCCGGCACTCCCGCCATCGTCCGTAACTACATCATTCCCGATCACACCTTCTTCGGATTCTTCCCGTGGGCGGCTTTTGTGGCCTTCGGGATGAGCGCCGGCAGCATTCTGCGCCTGCTCAAGCCCGCGGACGTTCCCTCCGCCATGCAATGGTTCGGATGGGGCGGGCTGGCTCTGGCGTTTGGCGCTTACACGATTTCGAACATGTCGCTGTCGATCTATTCGAATTCGGATTTCTGGCTGAACAGCCCCGCGCTGATTCTTATCAAGCTGGGGGCAATTTTGATCTTCGTGGCATTCGCGTGGCTATGGAACATTCGAACCTCTGCACAGGACTGGAGTTGGGTGCGCCAGTTCGGGCTGACCAGCCTCCTGGTATATTGGGTCCACATCGAACTGATTTACGGACGCTGGTTCGGGGCGGTGAAGGAGCAACTGACGGTAGGCCAGACCATGTTCGCGACAATTCTGACGCTGTTGTTGATGTTGGGGCTCTCCCTCGTCCGCACCAACTGGGCACAAGTGAAGGGTTACTTCTCATCATCAAATGCCGCCATCGAGGAGCGCGTCTCCGGCGATTAGTGTCTGTGGCGCTGGCGGTCCTTGCCGCCGTTTCCAAACGCGAATAACAACCCTCGCCGACGGCATGGACCGTCAGCGCCACAAGCATCACCGCACGATGATGTGGAGCGCGACAAACCCGCCGTCGTTGCCCGCCTTGTAGCGGACCGTGACCCTAGCCCTGATCCGCAACTTCCCTTCGACCGTCGTCTTAGCGTCACGCGCAAATTCCCGCGTCACTGGTTGCTGCCCCGCAACCCTGCGGACAACCGTGACCGAGCCATCCGTCAACTCCGTCACTGTACCCGAAAAGATGCGCCCCGCCGGAACAGCGGTCTTCGGTGCGGTTGTGCCCGGTTCCTGGGCGCCAAGGCCAGCGGGAATCAGGAGGTAGAGCGACAACAGCAGAGTCGTCGACCAGTTTCGCGTCACTTTATCCAGAATAGTCGAAACCCGCAAATTCAGGAGCGAGTTGCGAATAAACAGCGATTAAACCGGCTTCATCATTTCATTCTGCGCGCCGGCATTGTCAATGTACGCAATTGACTCCGGCCCCGGCGCACTCATCGGCAGATGAATAATGAACGTAGTGCCTTTGCCGGGTTCGCTCTGCACATCCACTGTCCCCCCGTGCGCCCGGACAATCCATGCGACAAAGCTCAGTCCCAGTCCCAATCCCTTTTCGGGAGATGCCTGCTCTCCCGCTCCCCTGACGCGATAAAACCGATCGAAGATGTGCGGCAGATGCTCCGGCGGAATGCCCTCCCCCGTGTCCTCCACGCGGATCTTCGCCGTATTGTCCACACGGTCTATCGAAACCCGAACCTCTCCACCCGCCGGAGTAAACTTGACTGCGTTCGAAAGCAGGTTCGAGAGCATCCGTTCGATCTGCACGCGATCGAACTCGCCCGTAAAATGCGCCACGTGTTTGATGAACTGCAAAGTGACTTCCGCGCCCTCGGCGGGAATCTGGAATTGATCCACGACGCCTTCCGCCACTTCCACCAAATCCAGTTGTTGCTTTTGAAGGATCACCTGCCCGGTTTCCGCCTGCGACAGAAGCAGCAGCGCGCGAACAATCTGTGACAGCCGTTCGATATCGGAAAGGGAATCGACGATGGCGTCGCGGTATTGCTCTACCGTCTGAGCGGTGAAGAGCGCAACCTCCAACTGCCCCCGCACCACAGTGATAGGAGTGCGAAGCTCATGCGACACATCGGTTGAAAATTGGCGCACCTGGTTGAAGTTAATCTCGATCCGCTCGATCATTTGGTTAAAAGTTTCAATCAAACGGTCAATTTCATCTCCGGCGCCGCGCACCGGTATGCGCAGGCTCAAATTCGAGCCGCTAATGCGTTCCGCCGTGCGGGCCACTTCGAGTACGGGAGTCAAAGCGCGTCCGGCGAAAATCCACCCCATGATGCATCCGGTCAGAATCACGATGGGCACGAGGGCGACGCCTCGCAATGTAAATTTATTCAGAAGCTTCCCGTTGTCCGCGAGTGAAGTGCCTATTGCCACGTAGAACTTCCTGCTCGTGTCCTCCTCGCCGTTCACGTAACTGGCCCGAATCAGATAAGGAACACCGTCGGAGTCGGTCTTGTTGCTCCAAACCGCCCCGGTCGCCTGCAACACCGAGCGAATCTCGGCGGGCTTGTCCATTCCAAGGGATTCAAAATTCGACGACGCCATCACATGGCCCGCGCCATCGGCGATTAGAAAGACCTTCTGTACGCCGGCGACGGCGCTCTTTTCCTCGGGATCGTCGTTGTCGACCTGCCAGACAGGATGATAATTGTTCTGCCCCGCGTCATTGACGATCCGCAGGTAGGCTTTTACGACAGCCCAATTCTGCTCCAGATCGTCGCGCGCCTGGTCTTCCAGGCTATTTTCGAGGGTTTGCCGGAAGAAGAGAGTGACACCCACCAGCAGCAGGGTGAAAACGACTGTATAGACCGCCGTCAGCGTGAATCGGAGGCCGCGTGCAATGTTTTTGCGTCCCGCCAACAGGCCCTCCGTCCACCACTTTACAACTGTTTGGCTCTTACTTGATTGCTCCTATTTGATAACAACGGCATTTGGAGGTGAAGCGATGCCGCCTTCGAGATTCAACGGCGCCGAGACGACCATGAACTCGTACCGTCCGTCGCTCGCGCAATCCGCCGCGAGCGGGGCCAGCACGAACAATTCTCCCAGCGGCAGGCCGAGCAGAGGCAGCGCGCGATAATGCAGCGCTCCTTCATCCATGAAGTTGAACGGGAAGGCTTCGACAGCCGGGCAATCGGTCCCAATCGCCGCGACACGATTGTTCCACAGCCACGCGGCCATCTCGCGGCTGGCTTCGATTCCCATGGCGCTCAATTTGTCCATGGGAGCGAACGCCCGCCTCTCGTCTGCTGAAAGATTTTCGTACGACTCCATCCAGCCTGTCCGGACCAGCAGGATGCTGCCAGGCTTGAGTGTTGTGCCTTGTGCCTGGAGGGCGCCCTGTAGTTCCTTCAGGGTATAAATGTCCTTCGAGAGCGGGTTCACCTCGCGGTTTTGCTTCTTGCGGAAACCAAACGCGTCGATCAGCGTGCCGCGTCCGACGAACTTGTCAGCCCAATGGTGAATGCCGAGTTTGGCGTTTCCCGCTTCGCCCCGGACCTCTTCGACTTTCACGTCGTTGTAAAAGCGCTCATGGCGAAAATGGCCGACGTGGCCCAGACCATCCCACTGGCTACCCTCCTGAGTATTGAAATGATCGAGCGTATCGTCGTGCGCGGTGGGACCGAGTGGGACGATCGTATGGACCGCCGAGGAACGTCCGAACAACGGTGGTTTCGCGAAACCAATCTTCGCGTCCAGACGAAAGACCTTTCCTGTTTGAATAAGCTGTGCCGCCGCAACGACGCCTGCGGAAGTCAGGAAATTCAAACAGCCGAGGTCCGCATCGCCCCCGAAAGCATCGTCACCAAACACGCCCCACGAGGACTCGGTGGGCGCGCCTTCCTTGACGGGCAATTCGTCGAACGAAGGGAGGTTATCCAAGTCGATATTTTTCATTTGAGCAAAGCCAGTATACCCAGGCTTCTCTGCTAGACTGGCGGCCTATGCATCTCGAGGCGCCTTATTACGCGGTGATTTTTTCGTCTCGCCGAACCGAGGGCGATCGCGAATACGGAGCCACCGCTCAACGTATGGAGGAACTGGCAAAAGGCATGCCCGGCTACCTCGGCATCGAGAGCGCGCGCGGGGTGAACGGATTTGGCATTACGGTTTCCTATTGGCGCGACGAGGCGTCCATCGCGGCGTGGCGGCGGCAAGCAGAACACGTTCTGGCACAGGAGCGCGGCAAACGCGAATGGTACACGCACTATGACATCCGCATTGCCAGAGTAGAGCGCTCGTATTCCGGACCCAAGCTGGGATAATCGGCACATGCCGCCAGTCCCTGAAGTCGCGTCGCTGGATTCCGAAGAACTGCGGAAGATCGACGCGTACTGGCGCGCGGCCAACTACCTTTCAGTGGGCCAGATCTATCTGATGGAAAATCCGCTCCTGCGCGAACCGCTGCGCAAGGAGCAAATCAAACCGCGCCTGCTGGGCCATTGGGGCACCACACCTGGACTCAACTTTATCTATGCCCACATGAATCGGGTAATCAAGGCGCATGATCTGAATGCCATCTACGTCTGTGGACCGGGCCATGGCGGACCCGGCATTGTGGCCAATACCTACCTCGAAGGAACCTATTCCGAGATATATCCTTCGATCCCGCAGAACGAAGAAGGAATCAAACGGCTGTTCCGGCAATTCTCGTTTCCCGGAGGCATACCAAGTCATGATGCGCCCGAGACACCGGGCTCCATCAACGAAGGCGGTGAACTCGGTTATGCACTGCTGCACGCCTATGGAGCTGTTTTCGATAATCCGGATCTTCTCGCCTGCTGCGTCGTCGGCGATGGCGAAGCGGAGACTGGCCCTTGCGCCACCAGTTGGCATTCGAACAAATTCCTGAACCCCGCGCGCGATGGCGCTGTGCTGCCGATTCTGCATTTGAACGGCTATAAGATCGCGGGGCCGACTGTGTTGGCGCGGATTCCGCAAGCTGAACTGGAATCGCTGTTCGTTGGATACGGCTACAAGTGCCATTTTGTGGAAGGCCATGAGCCGGAATCAATGCATCAGAAGATGGCGGCCACCATGGACACGGTGATCGCGGAAATTCAGGCGATTCAGCAGGACGCGCGCAACAACGGTTTCCGGACGCGCCCGGCATGGCCAATGATCATCCTGCGCTCCCCCAAAGGATGGACTGGTCCGAAAGAACTGGACGGCAAGCCGATCGAAGGAACTTTTCGCGCCCATCAGGTGCCTCTGGAAGCTGTCGTCGCTCGTCCCGACGAGTTGCACATGCTCGAAGAATGGATGCGGAGCTATCGCCCCCAGGAATTGTTCGACGAACAGGGCAAGCTTCGCCCCGAGTATGCCGCGCTCGCGCCGGAGGGCGAAAAACGGATGGGCGCGAACCCGCACGCGAATGGAGGACTGCTGCTCAGGGATCTCGCGATTCCGGACTTCGCGGACTATGCCATCGATATTCCGAAGCCCGGAGTCATAGTGGCTGAATCGACGCGCGTGATGGGAACTTTCCTGCGGGACGTGATGAAACTCAATACAGAATCGAAGAACTTCCGTGTCGTTTCGCCGGATGAAACGGCTTCGAATCGGTGGAACGCGCTTTTTGAAGTGACGAACCGCGAATCCACCGCTGAGATCATTCCGATTGACGACCACGTTGCGTCCGATGGCCGGGTAATGGAGGTCCTGAGCGAGCACATGTGCCAAGGCTGGCTCGAGGGTTATCTGCTCACGGGGCGGCACGGGTTTTTCAGCTGTTATGAAGCCTTCGTACACATCGTGGATTCGATGTTCAACCAGCATGCGAAATGGCTCAAGGTATCGCGCAAGATTGAATGGCGGCGGCCGATTGCATCGCTCAACTATTTGCTTACGTCGCACGTGTGGCGCCAGGATCATAACGGCTTCAGCCATCAGGATCCGGGATTCATCGATCATGTGGTAAACAAGAAGGCCGAAATCGTGCGCGTCTATCTCCCTCCCGACGCCAATACGCTGCTTTCCGTCACCGACCACTGCCTGCGCAGCCGCGACTATGTGAACGTGATCGTGGCGGGCAAGCAGCCGGCACTCCAATACCTGAACATGGACGATGCGATCCGCCATTGCACGATCGGTCTCGGCATTTGGGAGTTCGCCAGCAACGATGGTGGGGCGGAACCGGATGTCGTGATGGCCTGCGCCGGGGATGTCCCGACGCTTGAAACACTCGCCGCCGTGGATTGGCTGAGGCGGCGCATTCCGGATCTCAAAATCCGCGTTGTGAATGTAGTGGACCTGATGACGCTCCAACCTTCAACCGAACATCCGCACGGCATTTCCGACAAGGAATATGATTCGCTGTTCACCGCGGATAAGCCGATCATTTTCAACTTTCACGGCTATCCCTGGTTGATTCACCGACTGACTTACCGGAGAACCAATCAGCGTCTGCATGTCCGCGGCTACAAGGAGGAAGGCACTACAACCACGCCGTTCGATATGTGCGTGCTGAACGAGATCGACCGCTTCCACCTGGCGATCGATGTGATCGACCGCGTGGAGAAGCTGGCGGGTGCCTCAGCACATCTGCGACAGGAATTGCAGGACAAGTTGATCGACCACTGGCGCTATGTGCGGGCGCACGGTGAAGATATGCCGGAGATTCGGGACTGGCACTGGGCGGCATGAAGGTATTGGTCCTCAACGCGGGAAGTTCTTCACTCAAATTCAACTTGTTCGAGGGCACCCCGGAGTCGATTGAAACGAACTCCGAACGGGTTCTCGCCAAGGGGGAAGTGGAGCGCGTGTCGAGCATGGCGGATGCGCTCAAGTCGGTGTTCCAGCAGATTGACAGCGCGACTGTCGTTTCCACGTCGATCGAGGCCGTTGGCCACAGAGTAGTACATGGCGGAGATCGGTTCCACGAGTCGGTGATCATCGACGCGGAGGTCGAGAAGCAGATTGAAGAGCTCAGCATTCTCGCGCCACTTCACAATCCGCACAATCTCGAGGCCTACCGGGCGGCGCGGGCTCATCTGCCGGGCGTACCGCAGGTCGCGGTGTTCGATACGGCATTTCATCACACGCTGCCGCCGCGCGCATACGTGTATGGTTTGCCGTATGAGTATCTGATCGAAAAGAAAATTCGGCGCTATGGGTTCCACGGGATCTCGCATCGTTACGTTTCCTGGCGGTTCGCGCAGATTCACGGCAAGAAGCGCAGCGATTACCGGATGATCACATGCCATCTGGGTAACGGGTGTTCGGTGTGTGCGATCGAACATGGGAAATCGATCGATACATCGATGGGTTTCACGCCGCTCGAGGGGCTGATCATGGGCACGCGCAGCGGAGATGTCGACGCCGGCGCTATCCTGCACCTCATTACACACGAGCGCGAAGACCCCGGGATTCTGCTGCATGTGCTCAACGGCGCGAGTGGACTGAAGGGGATCTCGGGTGTGTCAAATGACATGCGCGATCTGCTGCGCGAGGCGGGTGCAGGCAATGAACGTGCGGAATTAGCGATAGACGCGTTTTGCTACAGGGTCCGTAAATATATCGGCATGTATTTTGCCGCAATGAATGGCGCGGACGTGCTGATATTCACGGGGGGCATCGGCGAGAATGCGGCGTTGATCCGGGCGCGGATCTGCGAAGGCCTCGGGAGTCTCGGCGTTACGGTCGATCCAGCAGCCAATGAAGCTGACAGCAGGGATGCGCGAGAGATCGGGAGCTCGAAAACCCCTGTCTGGGTAGTACCAACAGATGAAGAACTGCTGATTGCGCGTGACACGCTGCGTTGCATTTTGGAAATTCCACATGAGTAGTACCGGATCGAATAGAGTCCCCGCGCTCGCGCTTGGGGCTATGAGCTCAACCGCTCGCAAGTCGACGATCATGGCGGTGGTCCGCGTTTCCAGCGGCAACTTTCTGGAGATGTACGACTTCATGGTCTACGGCTACTATGCGGCTGCCATTGCCAAAGCGTTCTTCCCTACGGGTAACGAGTTTTCCTCGTTGATGCTGTCTCTCGCAACCTTCGGGGCAGGATTCCTGATGCGCCCACTGGGAGCGATTGTGCTGGGTGCATACGCCGACCGGCATGGCCGCCGCAAGGGATTGATCCTGACGCTGGCGCTGATGTCGTTCGGAACGCTATCGATCGCCTGCCTGCCTGGTTACGCAACAATCGGCCTGTTCGCGCCGCTGCTGATTCTGATCGGAAGGCTGGTGCAGGGATTTTCCGCGGGAATGGAATTGGGCGGCGTGTCGGTTTATCTCGCCGAGATCGCCACGCCCGGCCACAGAGGGTTCTATTGCAGTTGGCAGTCGGCGAGCCAGCAATGCGCGGTCATTTTCGCGGCGGTTCTGGGAGTAGGGGTGAGCTTCTGGCTAACACCGAGGCAGACTTCGGATTGGGGCTGGCGAATCCCTCTGATTGCCGGCTGCGCGATTATTCCGTTCCTTTTCGTGATTCGGCGCTCGCTCGCGGAAACCGAAGAGTTTCTGGCGCGCAAGCTTCGGCCCAGCGTCAGGGAGATCATGACCTCGCTCGCCGCCGACTGGCGCATTGTCGCCCTGGGGATGATGCTCTCGACCATGACGACGGTGACGTTCTACATGATCACCGCGTACACACCCACGTTCGGGCAGACCGCGCTGCATCTGGCAAACATCGATAACCTGACGGTCACGATGTGCGTTGGTCTGTCGAATCTGTTCTGGCTGCCTGTGATGGGCGCGGTGTCCGACCGGGTGGGTCGGCGGCCATCGCTGATCGTTTTTTCGGTCCTCTCGCTCGTCACCGCATATCCGGCGCTGCTCTGGCTGGTGAGCGCGCCTTCGTTCGCCAGACTGTTGGCAGTAGAGCTTTGGCTCTCGTTCCTGTTCGGGAGTTATAACGGAGCGATGGTTCCGTTCCTGACCGAAATCATGCCTGCGAACGTACGTGCCGCGGGATTCTCGATCGCCTTCAGTCTGGCTACGGCTGTCTTTGGGGGCTTCACACCGGCGGTTTGCACGTGGCTGATTCATGAAACAGGAAACCGCGCGGTGCCGGGATTGTGGTTGGCATTCGCGGCTGCGATGGGATTGGCCGCGGTGTTCATGACGCGGAAGGCCGGGAGCGGATTCTCGACGCGGTAAATGATTTGAAGCTCGCTAGCGCGCGAACAGATCTTCAATACGCTGAGCATCGAGCAGTCGCAGACCAGTCGCCTCAATTTGGGCCGGTTCCAGTGCGTCGAGCCGCTCGCGAATCTGGGGCGGGATTCCGCCAAACTTTTTCTCGATCAACCGCCGCGGCATCGCCATTTTGCCGTCAGCGCGCTTCTGCAGGATCCACGGCCCCCACACCTCGTCGTCCATGATGTCTTCCTGAATCGGCATATTCACCTCCCGTTTGACCTTAGCCGTCAACTTCCGCAATCCCGCCAGAATTGACAACTCCGCCAGCGCCTCGTCACGCGCTTCGGCAGGATCCGCCGCAATGCGTTTCAGTACGCGTCGTATCGCATCCGGCTCACCACCCAACCGCGTTAGGATTGCAATTACATTATCCCCCGGGTTGTCGCTGGCCAGCAGGAGTTCTCCGTCCAGTGCGCGGATATCCACCAAATGGAAGCGAAACACCCCGCCCGGACCGGCGATCTCATTCTTCATTCGTAACGGCTCCGAGCCAACGTACAACGCCACCTGCCGGGGGAGACGGCCGTGACGCAGCGCAACACCGAACGAATATTCGCCCATCCGCAGGGGAAAGTCCTTGTCGTTACGGCTTTGCAGCTCAATATGGACCAGCTCTCCATTGGGCGACTCTCCCAGCAAATCGACGCGCAGGTTGCGGACCAGCGGCGCTTCAACATTCAGCCATCGAAGGGACTTTGAACCAGTGATCGCGGCCAGTAGGATGCTGCCTGGTCGGGTGAGGATTCGCTTCAGTGCCAGATCGTATTCGTGCATGCGTGCCTGGCTACAGAGTGTTGGAGATGGGGAAAGTTCTCTTGTACTTCGACAGCCGCTTTGTCGACGGCTTTCGCGGAATGGCAGAACCCATTTTCAAAGCCAATTCGAACCCATTCGAAGCCAATTGAATTGTGGTCGTTTTCAGTCAGTTAGGCAGTTTAAATTGGGTTCGAAGGCGAGATACTGAATTCGCCGATGACGTTTTTCCGGAGCGAACCAGATTGTCCACTCCGGATGCTATCTGAGAGGGCACAGTTCTCCTGTGGCGAGCGGCCAGCGATATTCAGTTTGCAAAGATCATTGAAGCCCGAGTCTCCGAACACTTTTCAGCGAGGGAGATCGGTTTCGGGTATTGCCCTCATGCCAGGCACCCCTGAAGCGGATGTCAGGGACAGACGAAGTTCGATTTCCGAGCCTATTATGACCTATGAAAATCGGGCTGCTTGCAGAAAACGAGGCAAGTACTTTGATTTCAGCAAAAGAAAGTCTGAAAACCCGGTGAACGAAATAATTCGCTTCCGCTGTACGGGAGAATCCTTGACGGCGGGGCGCCGGAATCGTGGCGGCGTGGCCGGCAAGCGGCTCGCCGCGAAGAAACGATCCGGCTCGCGACGCATCGGATGGCCGTTATACGTCAAGTTGACGTGACCGCGACTTCACGGAGTGATCTCCCACAACCCCGTATCTTGGGAGCTCCGGGTGGTGGCAGCTCCGCCCTTTGTCGACAATTCATCATGCGGAATCCGATGGCGGCTCTTAATTGCCGTTTCTGAAAGTGAATTGACGACGTAGCTGAGGAGGTCCGGCCATACGTTGCGACGTGCTCGCTGTTGGTAGCGATTTCCTTTGGGACCATAAGATATGGCGGCTTCACGGCCGAACACGGCACCTTACTCGGCTCTCCATAGGACTCACTGCGGATCGCTCCGGTGCGGAAATCGACGCGGGCCCCTCCAAGTCTGCATTCCGGACTTGTAACTCTCGCGATCACGAAGCAGCGTGCCGGAGGACTAGCCCTGCCGAATCGCTTGAGCGCCAGAGTTGATCCAGCTTCAGGCGGCAACTCGATCGCAAGCGGAAAGCCGGATTGGGGATCAAAAGTACACAGGTTGCTTCTTAACCGGCGCTTTTTTCTTCGCAGCCGCCTTTCGGACAGCCGGCTTCTTACGGGCGACACCGAGACTTTGTTCGAGAATCGCTTCGAGCAGTTTCTTCTCCTGCGGCGTCATCACCTTCGTAAATTCCGCTGGGCGACGGCTCGCCAATTTCTGCATTTCGCGAACCCAACGAAGAGAGTCCGCCGCGGGATGTTCTCCTATCTCGTCGAGAAGCGCCAGCGTGCGTTCGAAATCGGGGATCTTGCGGAAGCACTGCAGCGCTTCCTTGCGCTCGCCCGCCGCGAGATACGCTTCCGCCGCGGCCTGGAAGTTTCCGAGACCTTCGTGACATACGGCCTCATCCCGGTGCCGCCGCTCGGGAAGGTCGCGCAGCAGTTCCAAAGCGTCCGCCCATGCTTTCTCCTTCATCAGCGAACTGAGCGAACGCTGCTGCAGCCGCTTCAGGCGAGCATCGGAATCGGCAAGGTTCAACACCTTATAGAAGGGCGGCAGCAAGCGCAGAAGAACTCGCGCGTTGGTGCCGGAGCCCGCGGCAAGCTCGAGTTCATCGAGCCAGGCCTTCGCGCGCGGTTCCGTTTCGATGAGCAGCCACGGCTCCAACTCACCACCGTGGTCGACCATACTTCGAACCACATTCGCCATGGCGTTCAATCGATCGGCCGGGGCCGCATTCGGCTGCCGGGCAATTTCGCGTATCACGTTGGCCAGGCCAAACCGGTGCGCGCGCGCCGCGCTCCGGGCCGCTTCTTCCAGCAGATCGGGCCGTCCCAGTTCGTTCGGCAGCGCCACTTTTCGAATGGCTATCGTAAAAGCGATCTCGGCCGCCGTCAAATAGCAGGTGCGGCGCGCATTTTCGTCGTCTACAGCCCCAGGCATGCCCGGAGTCCCGAGCAGAGTCACCGCCTGCTGCGCGCGCGTCCACGCCATCCCGGGCTTGACACTCAGGTACTGCCTCGCGTCCGTCTGGCAGCGCTGGATGCGCTCTTCAACGTCAAGCTGGTCTTCCTCCAGAGTACGGAGCACACCGGCGGGCACGGAGGCGGATACCTGGCGGTCTTGTGTGTTTCCGTTCAGGAACCGGAGACTGTCGGCAACTACTTCCTTCGCGGGATCGACGTCAATCCAGTAAAGGCGCTCCGTCGGACGGCTCAGCACTACGCGAAGTTCATCGATTGCCAGCCGGCGACCCAACGCGTCGATGCCGCTATCCGCGCGCACGAAGTCGTTGGCGGCGGTGATTTGCCGAAGTTTGCGGCCTGCCCCAATCACGGCGACCGACTGAAAATCGAGACCCTTGGCTTCGGCAGCAGTCAGGACGCTTTGGCGCACAACCTCAGGTATGTAGTCCGGAAGAGGATGTTCCATGCTCACAAGCGCAAGGCCTTCCCGGCCCGCCAGACTCCGGCAGAGCTCGCTCAGGTCGTCTCCCGGCGTGGCCGCGCAGTAAATGATCTGGTCGGCGGAGTCCTCCTCTCTATCCGCGATACCGGTACCGCTCGGGCGGTCCTGCTTGGAAAGATGCGCGTAGAGATCCCACACGCGGTTGACGAGTTCCGCAATGCGCCGCGGGCTGCGCAAATTCACGGTGAGCTTGTGTTCGACCGGAGTGCCAAGCTGATCGTGAAGCAGGTCGTTGAGCCAGGCCCATTCGAAATCCGTTGGCCGGACCGTTTGCGCCTCATCGCCCGCCATCAGCAGCGCGGCGGGGCGACTGCGCCGCTGGCCGGCGGCCTTCGCCAGTTGCAGGAGTGCGTAAGTCTCGATCGGCGTGAGATCCTGGACTTCGTCGACTGCGATGACATCGAAATCCAGCAGGCCCCGTGAGCGGAGGGCCGAGACCTCGACGGCTTGCCTCAGCTTCAACGCGACCGTCCAGGCCAGATGTAACTCCGGGAAAAACGTGGCTTCGAAGTTCGGACGATTGCGCGCCAGCCAATGACCTGTCTCGGCCGCGGAAGCCGCGGCGGCGGGGCCGATAAACCGGCTACGCCGTTCCCGGTAAGTTGCATCCGAAATGCGGGGCACTGAGCACGCTTCGAAACGGCCCGCTTTTTCCGGCAGGGCTTCTCCGATGAAATGGGCGTGGAGCTCTTCATAGAGGCCGCCGCGATGCTTCCCCCAGGGGCCCAGTCTCGTGTTGCCTCCCAGTTCGCGAATGAAGTTGGCGCGGCGCTCGGATTCAGGAGCGAGTTGGAGAGCGGAGCCGGCTAATTCCCGCATGAGAGCCGGGAACGTCACCACGCGAAATGTCTTGTAAGCCGGGCAGTACCGGTCGAAATAATCCTGCGCCAGCGCGGCGAGATCGCGGGAGTAGGTTACGTACAAAACGGATTCGGCGCCGGCCAGATCGACGGCGTGCCATAGCGCGGTCGTCTTACCCGAGCCAGGATGTCCTTTGAGAATCGCCACCGGGCTTTTTGCTTTGGCAAAACGAGCTTGCGCCTGAGTCCACGGAGAAGGTCCATACTCCTCGCGGCGGAGTTCTTCGACGCTCAGGGGAAGGTAATGATCGGAAAGGCTCTGTGCTTTCAGCTCGGTGTGATCGTCATGGTGCCGGATTTCGCGCAGGAAGATGGCGCCATCGGGAGCTTCGTCGAATCCCGGCAGGTTTTTCAGCGGCGCAGCGCCTTTGGGCGCCCACCAGGCGTAGAAGTGAGAGCCGTGACTGCCGCCCAACCGGGAACGCCGCCATCCGCGGTTCAGGCCCATCGTCGCTTTGTAGTGCTGACGGCGAGGATCGACTGCGAGCCGCTGGAGGAGAAGCGCAGCCCGTTTTCCAGCAGGATTGTCCTGCAGCTTTTCAAGAAAATCCTGATGGCAGAACAGCGGAGAAGCGGGCTTGCGCGTCTGAAAATCTTCCGGCACGAGACGCTGCTGTTGAGCCATTGAATCGAAAGTATAACGTGCGCTTAGAGTTGTGTCAGTCCCGCGTCGCCATGAAATTGAAGTTTGTCCACGTTGTCAAAGAGCGCGATGTCGGTGCGGAGCGTGGCGAGCGTTCGGAACAGCAGGGCTCGGTCGCGTTCGGCGGAGAGTGTGCCAGCGAGAGCACTCGCGTTGGCCACCTTGACACCCCACGCGTGGCCGTCCGACGGAATGGATTCGATGTGGAGAAATTTGGCGAGAACGGCCGCCGTCGATTTGGCTCCCCAACCGGGTAATCCGGGGTAGCCGTCCGCCGCATCGCCGACCAGCGCGAGGTAATCGGGAATCGATTCCGGCGGCACCCCGAACTTCCGGATGACTCCGGCCTCGTCAATCTTAACGCGCGTCCGGCGATTTAGCTGAACTATGCGTGTGCCGCGCACGCACTGGGCGAGATCCTTGTCGGGCGTGCAAATGATGACCCGACCTACGCGCGGATCCCGAGCGGCAGCTGCGGCCGCGGCGGCGAGCGCATCGTCCGCCTCGAACTCGACCATGGGCCACACGACGATTCCAGCGGCGGAGAGCGTTTCTTCAAGCAGGTTGAACTGACCGAGAAGATCTGGTTCGATTCCGTCGCCGGTTTTGTAGCTTGGCCACAGATTGTTGCGGAAGGACTCGATCACGTGATCGGTGGCGACGGCGACGTGCGTGGCCCCGCCGCGAATCATACCGAGGACCGACGCGAGCACGCCGCGAACCGCGGCAATCTCGCGACCGGAGGGATCCCGCGCAGACGGCAGCGCGTAGTAGTGCCGGAACAGCTCGTAGGTGCCGTCGATGAGATAGATATCCACTAGCGTATGTCCCTGTCCCGGCGATCTCGTTGCCGCTCCCTGACGGTCACGGTTCGGAAAGCATAACAGTCAGGGAGCGGCAACGAAACGACCCGGAAGCCGCGGTCAGGCGCTCTGCTGGGCAGCCTTGCGGGCTTCTGCGGCGTCATAGCTTTCCCCATAGATCGAGGGCACTTTCGCTCCCATCGGCCGCAGATACATCGACAACTGCCCGCGATGGTGGATCGAGTGGTGCAGAAGGAAGTCCAAATACATTACGGCGGGCATCTGAAACATGCCTCGAAAGTCCACGACCTTCAGCAACTGTTCATTCGACAGTGTCGCCAGCTTTTCGAAACGCGGCTCGAAGTTGTCCGCGTACCAGCCCGCCAGAGCTTGCGAGTTTCCGATGGAATCCGGGCGAGGTCTGGGGCTGAAGTCGAACGCGCCCGCGGGAAGAGCGTCCAGAAACCGCATTTCCGTGGCCACGATGTGCCACGCCAGCTCCATCGCGGTTTTCGAGATTGCGTCCGGACGATAGTGTCCTTTATCGCGCGGAATGGCTTCGATGACGGTTTTCGTGATGCCATGCTCGTTCCTGAGTCCCGGAAGAAAAACACCGTTCATCAGAAAATTGGCTTGTTCAGGTTGGATTTGTGACATGGGTACAGATTAGCTCAAAGGCGTGTTCACAGGTTCCGGGATTGCCGAGCCGTCCGCGCGCGGATCGGATGCCGCGTAGTTGGTTCCCGTATCCGAATCGTGCAGGATAGCCTGACCGCGGCCCATCTCTTGCGTGTACGCGCGGCGAATCGAGAGCTCATGGCCGCGTGCGGAGAGCTGCGCCAGAGCGTCGGCAGGCACGCGGGATTCAATCCAAACATCGCAGCCGGTTGAGGTGCGCTTGGTGAAACGCGGGGCTTCGAGAGCCGCCTGGATGTTCATCCCGTAATCGACCATGTTGGAGACAAACTGGGCGTGAGCGAGAGGCTGATTCGGTCCACCCATGATGCCGAAGCCGATGTGCTGATGGCCGCGCTCCATGAACGCCGGAATGATGGTGTGGAATGGCCGCTTGCCGCCCGCGAGGACGTTGGGATGCGCGGGATCGAGAGTGAATCCTCCACCCCGGCTTTGCAGGAGAAATCCCATGCCTTCCACAGTGACGGCTGAAGCGAAGGTTGTGTAGATGCTCTGAATCCAACTGGCGATGTTGCCGTCGCGGTCGACGACGGTCAAGTAGGTGGTGTCGCCCGCGATCGGTTGTCCGGCGGGGACTGCGCAGTTGGCTTTGGCGGGATCGATCAGCTTCGCCCTGGTGCGCGCGTACTCCTTCGACAGGAGCTCATTGACGGGGACGTCGTAGCAGAGCGGGTCCGCATTGTATCGGTACACATCGGCGTAAGCCAGCTTCATGGACTCTATTCGCTTATGCATTTCCGCCCCGCTGTGCGGTCCCAGAACATCGGCGGGTGAAGTCTCCATGAAGTTCAGCATTTCGAGCGCAGCGATACCCTGGCTGTTGGGCGGCAATTCATAGACGCGCCAGCCTCTATAGTCGATGGAAATCGGCTCCACCCATTCCGAGGAGAACGATGCGAGATCTTCGGCGGTCATCGTTCCACCGAGGGACCGCGAGGTCTGCAGGATGGCGGCCGCGACTTGGCCTTTATAGAAAGCGCCGGGTCCTTCTTCCGCGATCAGACCGAAGGCGTGAGCCATGCCCGGATTGCGGAACAACTCGCCTTCGTGTGGCGGGCCTTCGCCCGGCAGGAGAACGCCGACCGACCCGGGATTCGCCCGAATTTTCGCCAGGCTCTCGGGCTCGGCCCAAAGCTCCGCTATCGTCTCAGCTACGGGAAAGCCTTCGCTGGCCAGAGCGATCGCGTCCTGAAACAGCCTCTTCCAGGGCAGCCGCCCGAAGCGCGCGTGGCACTTGCTCCAGCCGTCCACGGCTCCAGGGACGGTCACGCTGTGAACGCCATCGAGAGGCATCGCTTCGAAACCTTTTGGTCCGAGATACTCCGGCGAGAGAGCGCGGGGCGCGGGACCGGAAGCATTCAGGCCAGTGAGTTTACCGCTAGCGGCTTCCCAGTAAAGAACGAAGAGATCTCCGCCCAAGCCGCATTGCATCGGCTCGAGTACAGCGAGTACTGCATTGGCAGCGATGGCTGCGTCAACCGCCGATCCTCCGCGCGCGAGGATCTGCGCTGCGGATTGAGATGCCTGCACCTGGCTTGTGGCAGCGATTCCCTGACGGGAAATAACCATGGACCGGCCATAGTCGCGGCCCTGCCTGCAGTCTGAAGACATGTGAGCGTCAGCTCGTCGCCGGGGCCGTCCCAAGTAAGCCGCGGGCGTGGCGCACCAGCAGGAAAATACCACCCGCGGCCAGCGCCAGCGAGATCCATTGCTCGAGTGTGAACGGACCGCCCAGCGGATTCGACGCATCGTGCTCACGCAAAAATTCGACAGCGAATCGAACGCAGCCGTAAAGCAGCGCATAGAGCCCGATCACCTGACCATCACGATGCAACCGCCTCAGCTGGGCCACCAAAACCACACAAATGATCGCCTCCGCAAACGCTTCGTAGAGCTGAGTGGGATGCAAGGGGATGCCGAGAGGAACGCCGGTGGTCGCGTTCTTATTGGTGAACGTGACGGCCCACGGCAAATGCGTCGGTTTGCCCCAGCAGCAGCCGGCGGCGAAACATCCGAGACGCCCAATGCCATGACCGATGGCGAGACCGGGGGCGAAGAGGTCGGAAGTTGCGAGCACCGGCAATCCCTGCCTCTGCATGTAGAAATAAGCGAAGATCAGCGCCAGGATAAATCCGCCGAAGAAAATGCCCGCGCTTTGGAGCGTCGCGAGCGAGAAGATTTCGGCTGGATGGGTACGAAGGTCGGGGTCGAGCGCGATCATCAGCAGCTTGGCCCCCAACATTCCCGCCAGCGCGCAATAAACGCCGAGGTTGACGATCTTCTCGCTATTGAGTCCGCGCTGCCTCGCGAAATGCGATGCCATGGAGAGCGCGACGAGAAACGCCACCGCGACCAGTACGCCGTACGAGGGCAGGGAGAAGCTTCCGATTGTAATCAGCCTGGGAAACATATCATTTTTGCGTTTACGACGCGCGCGCCTCCCGATCTTTACCAGAACCGTGGCGCTGTGAAAGAACCATGCTCAAAATCAACAAACCCGCTCCTGTACAAATAGACGCATCCGCCACGTTAAACGTATACCAGTGGTATTGGCCGGCGTAAAAATCGAGAAAATCCGTCACGCTTCCCACACGCACACGGTCGAAAACATTACCCATCGCGCCGCCGAATATCAAAGCAAGACCGGTGGCGGAAGGGCTGTCGAGGCGGTCGATCCGCCAGAGCATTCCGGCAAGCAGGAGCACGGCCACTATGGACAATCCGATCAGGACCGGCGTACGCGAGCGCGAGACGTTTTCGGCAAACATTCCGAATGCCACGCCGGGATTCTGCGAGCGCACGATATTGAAGAAGCCGGGAATGACTGTCTTCGTGGCGTTAAAATCGTTCGAGCCGAACTGCGTCTCGACGATCCACTTGGTCCAGCGGTCCAGCGAAAACACACCGAGAGCGACGAGAAAGGCGACGATCCGGCGGGCACCGTCAGGCATTTTGCAGAATTTCCTGGACGACGCCGGCGCAAGACGCACAGACGGTTGGCAGCTCCGTCACTGAACCGACATCTTCGGTGTACTTCCAGCAGCGCTCGCACTTGGTTCCGAGCGCACGATCGACCGCAACCTGCAAATCACCGGTGGCGTGGTTTTGAAGGTCGACTTGCGAAACGATAAACAGCCCCGCCAATTCATTCGCGTATTGATTGAGCAGCGGATAAAGTTCTCCATCCGCGGAAAGTTGCACGCGGGCCTCGAGCGAGGATCCGATTACTTTTTCCTGGCGGGCGGTCTCGAGGCTCTTCGAGACGGGTTCGCGGAGCGCTATGAGGCGGTTCCAGTTTTCGACGCGCTTGCGGTCGTCCGCGCCGATGCCTTCGGTTAGTTCGGCGGGGTCGGGAAAATATGCGGTATGCACACTGCCCGATTGATTCAAATGGCCCCAGACCTCTTCCATCGTAAAGCTCAGGATCGGCGCGAAGAGGCGAACCAGCGCAAATGCCAGCCGGTATAGAGCCGTTTGGGCGCTGCGCCGCGCGAGCGATTTCGGAGCCGATGTGTAGAGGCGGTCCTTGAGTACGTCGAAATAGATGGAACTCAGTTCGACTGTGGCGAAGTCGTATACCGCGCGATACACCTTGTGAAACTCGAACTCGTCGTACCAGATGCGGCTGCGGGACACCACCTCTTCCGCGCGCACGAGAATCCATTTGTCGAGTTCAAGCAAGTCGGCACCCGTTACCGGGTCTGCCGCGGGATTGAAATCATTCAAATTGCCCAGCGCATACCGAAACGTGTTGCGCAACTTGCGATAAGCCTCGGAAAGGCGGGTCAGAATCGTTGGCGAGATGCGAACGTCTTCCGTGAATGCGACAGACGCCGTCCAGAGCCGAATCAGCTCCGCCCCATAGTCCTTGATGATTTCTTCGGGAGCGGTGCCGTTGCCGATCGATTTCGATAACGGACGTCCGTCGCCATCGAGCGCCCATCCATTGGTGGCGGTCGCGCGATAGGGTGCGCCGTCGCGGAGTCCCACGCCAAGCAGCAGGGAGCTCTGGAACCATCCGCGATACTGATCGCCGCCTTCGATGTAGAGGTCGGCGGGCCAGCGAAGTCCGTTCGCGTCGGTGAGCGTCGCGAGATGGCTCGATCCGGAATCGAACCATACATCGAGAATATCGTTTTCTTTGGAAAACTCGCCGCTGCCGCACTTACGGCAGACTGTCCCGGCCGGTACCAATTCGGCTGCGGTGCGTTCGAACCACACGTCGGCCGAGTGCTCCGCGAAAAGGTCGACGACGCTGTCGAGGACCTTGCGATCCGTCAGAGGCTCGCGGCACGCTGAACAGTAGAAAACGACTATCGGCACGCCCCAAACGCGTTGGCGCGAGATGCACCAGTCGGGGCGGCTGGAAACCATGTTCGAAATGCGCTCTTCGCCCCATTCGGGAATCCATTTAACGCCCTTGATGGCATCCAGGGCTCGCTGGCGAAGACCGTTGTTGTCCATTCCGATGAACCACTGATCGGTGGCGCGGAAGATGGTCGCATTGTGGCAACGCCAGCAGTGGGGATAGGAGTGTTCGATGTGCTCGATCGCGAGGAGTGCGCCGTGTTCTTTCAGGATTTCGATAACGAGCGGGTTGGCTTCCCACACAGTCTTACCGAGGAGTTGAGAGGGGATCTTTCCCTGCGCGCCCTCGGCTTCGAAGAACCGACCAGTTGGGTCGACCGGACAATACACTGACAACCCGTACTGCATGCCCACAACGTAGTCTTCCTGGCCGTGGCCAGGCGCGGTATGGACGGCGCCGGTTCCCTGCTCCAGGGTGACGTGGTCGCCAAGAATTCCGAGCGAGTCGCGTTCGATGAAAGGATGCCGGAAGACCGCTCGATCCAGTTTGTTGCCGTTGAAACGCGCGACTTCTACGATTCCCGACCAACCGCATTTCTCCGCCGTAGCGCCGAGAAGGTCTGCGGCAATGATGTAGACCGCGTCGCCAACCGCGACCGCGACATATTCGAATTTTGGATGAAAAGCGATGCCGAGATTCGCCGGGAGAGTCCAGGGCGTAGTAGTCCAAATGAGGCCGTACACCTTTTTCCCCGCGAGTGCAGGATCGATCGACGTGGCATCTGACGTCAGCGCAAACCTCACCCAAACAGACGGGCTCTTGTGGTTCTCGTATTCCACTTCAGCTTCGGCAAGTGCCGTCCGGTCGTGAATGCACCAGTTGACGGGCTTGAGTCCCTTGTACACATAGCCCTTGTCGAGAAAATCCACGAACGCGCGCGCGATCACCGCCTGATACGCAGGTTTCATGGTCAGGTAGGGATCGTCCCACCGGCCCAGGATGCCCAAGCGCTTGAAGTCGTCCCGCTGAAGATTCACCCATTTCTCGGCATACTTGCGGCAAACCTTGCGGACCTGAGCCGCGGTCATCTGCGCTTTTTTGGGTCCAAGTTCCTGATCGACTTTGTGCTCGATAGGCAGACCGTGACAGTCCCAGCCGGGAACATATGGCGAATCGTAACCCGCCATGGTTCTTGACTTTACGATGAAATCCTTAACGATTTTATTGAAGGCAGTTCCGAGATGGATTCGGCCGTTGGCGTAGGGCGGTCCATCATGCAGGATGTAGACGGGTTTGCCCGCGCGCGATTGACGAACCTGCCCGTATAGATCCTCCGCCGCCCAGCGCGCAAGCATCTTCGGCTCGGCTTGCGCCAAGTTCGCCTTCATGGAGAAGTTTGTGCGAGGCAGATTGACTGTCTGCTTAACGTCCAGCGTCGAGGGATTCATCTCGGGGATGCCTCTCATTATACTGGCGACGATTTTACGCGGAGGTTGCTGAAACTCGCGTAAGGTTTTTCTGCACACCGCTCCCTTTGGTCACGGCTCTGAAGGAGTTACCGAGCCGTGACCAAAGGGAGCGGTGTACTTAAAACTTGACGGGAACGCGACTGGCCGCAAGTCCCTCGCCTATTGAGGGCGCAGATCGTGAATCTCGAAATGAAACCGGTTCGGAGGCAGATGCGCGGCCGATTCCGGCGACATCCGCGCCCACGTTTCGTAAGCGGTTCCGGCGAGGCGGCTGTTCAGGAAGAACAGGAACTGGTTGGAGCAGCAATCGATAGGGGGTGGCTGCCGAAACGTCAGGCGCATTCCGACGGCCTTGTCGATTGCCACGCCGGGTGTGGGCACGTGTTTATCAAGTAGCAGATCCACAAAGCTGCTGCGCGCGGCATGGGGCCATACATCACCGCTCAGCAAAGGCCGCAGAGCGCTCGTAGCCGCGAAAGTGATCTCGCACTGGCGAATCCACTCGAGTACCGAATCTCCCCAAGCCCAGTGAGTAAGAAGGCCGAAATACTGATCCGTCAGGTGCAGCGCCAGATCCAATTTCCGATCCTCCACGCTGTACCCACCCAACGCCTCGGGCGAGGCGTCCGCAATCATGTCTTCGGTTTCGACGATGGCCGCGGCGCGCTTCACCAATTCCTCCCGGCTGGCGTCCTCCGGAATGCCGTGTACGAGCAGGGGCGGCAACTCGTGCATTCCAAACCCCGGGACTTCGATATATGACCGGTCCATCATTGACTCCCGCTACCTTCTTTGACGTACGGACTCAACTATCCTGTTTCGTGTATAGCACGAACGGCAAATCATTTTCGATCAAACTTGTAATTTGGTCGATCATATATCCTTATCGAGTACCGTACTACCAATTCGCAATTATTTTTTATGCCGGCCGCGCCTGAGTACAGTATTGGCCTCGATCTGGGTGGTACGAATCTGAGAGCCGCCGCCGTCGCGCGGGATGGCACTATGCTCGACAACGTCTCGGGCAAGACGGCCTACTCAGCGGGCCGCGAAGCCATTGTTGGCGACATGGTAGAAGCGATCGTCACCCTGCGGGAGCGATTGGGGGCGGCCGGACTGGCGGGGATCGGGGTTGCCGTGCCCGGCTTTATCCTGCTTGAACAAGGGGTGATCCGCAATTCCAACAATCTGGCCTCGCTCGAAGACTTTCCGCTGCGGGATGAAATGACCCGGCGTATCGGGACGCAGGTGATTCTTGAGAATGACGCGAATGCCGCGGCGTTGGTAGAGAAGTGGATCGGCGCCGGCCGCGGGGGTGGACAATCTCGTGCTGTTAACACTCGGAACCGGCATCGGAGGCGGGATCGTTTCGAATGGAAAAGTGCTGCGCGGCTTTCTCGGCATGGCGGGCGAACTGGGACACATCACGGTTGTTTCGAATGGGAACCCATGCGGGTGCGGGAATCGTGGATGCGTCGAGAAGCATGCATCGGCCACGGCTGTGACGGCGATGGCGAAGTTGCTGGGCTTGGGCGATGGGTTGACCGCAAAGCAAGTGTACGATCTCGCGATGGGCGGAAACAGAACGGCAAAGACGATCTTCGTCTCCGTGGGAGAGGCGCTTGGCGTAGTGCTCGCCATGCTGGTGAACACGTTCAATTTTCCTTTTGTATCTGTTGAGCGGCGGCATAGTTGCCGGATGGGATCTGTTCGCACCGGCGATGCTTGACGAAACCCGCCGCAGGTCGTTCACTTTTCGGACGACGGACACACGGGTCGAGAAAGCGACATTGGGGAATGAGGCGGGCCTTTATGGCGCGGCTTATTTGCCTTGGCTTGAAGAAACACCCCCCAGATCACTGAAATGATTTGTGTTTGCCGGTTGTGCTAAGGTAGTAAGCCGAGGCGAACAAAAGACGAATGCCTGAATCTCTGTCTCTCCTGTTTCCCGAACTGCCCCTCGCTCCAGTTAAAAGCGACCTAACCCCGATCCTGAACAAGTTCGAGCGCATGGCAGGAGACGTCGATGGGCCGATTCGCGCCATCCGCCGCACTCCCGCAAGGCCTGCCGAATACGCCGATTTCCCCGCAGATCTCGATCTCAAGCTGCGCGAAGTCCTCGTCCGGCGTGGAATTGAACGGCTGTACACACACCAAGCGGAGGCCTGCCAACGGATCTCCGCCGGCTCCAATGCCGTAATCGTGACGCCGACCGCCAGCGGTAAAACGCTTTGCTACAACCTGCCCGTCCTGAACCGCCTGATCGCCGAACCGGGCGCGCGCGCAATGTATTTGTTCCCCACCAAAGCACTCGCCGAAGACCAGCTCGACGAACTGCACGGCCTCATAGAGTGCATTTCCTCAACAGAGCAGGGATCAGATTTGTGCGCGTTCACCTACGATGGGGATACTCCACAGGACGCGCGGCGCGCGATCCGGCAGCGGGCCAAAATCGTACTTACCAATCCGGACATGCTGCATACCGGCATCCTGCCGCACCACACCAAGTGGGCGAAGCTGTTCGAGAACCTGCGCTACATCGTCGTCGACGAACTGCATTACTATCGCGGCGTCTACGGCAGCCATCTGGCCAACATCATGCGGCGGCTGCGGCGGCTCTGCGAATTTTACGGGTCGAAGCCCCAGTTCATCGCCTGCTCCGCGACCATCGCAAACCCGAAAGAACTCGCCGAGACGCTGGTGGAATCGCCTTTCGAACTGATCGACCGCAACGGCGCGCCGGCGGGTGAAAAGGTCTTCATCTGCTACAACCCGCCGGTCGTCAACCGCCAGCTGGGCATACGCCGCAGCTATATCAACGAGACGCGCCGAATCGCTGTGGAATTACTCGACTGCAATCAACAGACGCTCGTCTTCGCGAACAACCGGCTGGCAACCGAGATCCTTGTCACCTATCTTAAAGACTCCTGCGACAAAGGACGGCTGCCGACGGAATCCGTGCGCGGCTACCGGAGCGGTTATTTGCCACGCGAACGCCGTGAGATCGAGAAGCGGCTCCGGTCAGGAGACATTCGCGCGGTGGTGGCAACGAACGCGCTGGAGCTTGGGATCGACGTAGGCTCGCTCGATGCCGTCGTGATGGCCGGCTATCCGGGAACGATCGCTTCGACGTGGCAGCGGGCAGGGCGGGCGGGACGCAGGAACGCCGGATCGCTTGCCATAATGGTCGCCTCCAGCGCTCCCGTCGATCAATATGTCGTCGAGCATCCCGAGTATCTGTTCGACCGCTCACCCGAACACGCGTATGTGAACCCGGACAATCTTGAGATCCTGCTGAATCATCTGAAGTGCGCGGCGTTCGAATTGCCGATCAGGGACACGGAGCATTTTGGGCCTCACGAGGTTTCGGCATTGTGCGCATTTCTGCGCGATGCAGGCTTGCTGCATTTATCGGGAGACTGCTGGCACTGGACTTCGGACAGCTATCCCGCCGATGCCGTCAGCCTGCGATCTGTGTCGAGCGACAACTTCGTGGTCGTCGATATCACGGGCGAATCGAAAATCGTCGGCGAGGTTTCGTATACCGTTGCCCTGACGACGCTGCACGAGAAAGCCATCTACCTGCACGAGGCGAAACAGTTCCACGTCGAGCGGTTCGACTTCAAAGAGCGCAAAGCTTATGTGAAGCGCGTGGACAGCGATTATTACACGGATGCCATCGATTACACGCAGGTGAAGGCGCTGCGGGAGTTCGATAAGGCCGTGTTCACCGGAGGCGTCGAACGTGTGCATGGCGATGTGCAAGTCAACCGGCAGATCGTCGGCTTCAAGAAGATCAAGTTCTATACGAACGAGAACGTGGGCGCGGGCAAGCTCTCCATGCCCGAGCAGCAGATGCATACGACGGCATTCTGGCTGCACTTCCCCGCCCCGTTTCTTATGGCGCTCGAACAATACACGCCCACCGAACGTCAGAACGGTCTCACCGGACTTGGCAACGCGTTCCGTACGATTGCCTCATTGCTGTTGATGTGCGACCCACGGGATTTGGGAGTGGCGCTCACGGAAGACATCTCCGGAGGCTTGCTCGTGTGGGAGCCGGACCTTTACCTGTATGACAGCTATGCAGGCGGCGTGGGGCTTAGCGCTCCGCTGTTCCGCCTCAGCGACCGTCTGCTCGAACAGACACGCGAGCTGATTGAAGGATGCGGATGCGAGGCGGGCTGCCCGGCGTGCGTCGGACCGGTGGGGGAGATTGGCGAACGCGGGAAAGAAGCGGCGCTTGCGATCGTGAGAACTCTGGTGAGTTGAGGCACTCACTCCGCCGCTTTCGCCGCCAGCGCTTCCACGACCGCGATGTTCTGGACGAGTTCCGTGGGGAAGTGATGCCGCGCCTGAAGGTACGCCACGCTGTTCCAGGAAACCTGGACTTTGCCGTTCCCATCCTCCGCAACCAGAATCTTAAGCGGCAGATCGATCGCAACGCCGGGCGACGCCACCATCAGCGGAGTCCCGGCCTTCGGATTGCCAAAGATCAAAAGCTTCGTATTCCGCATCTGCATTCCGACTTTTTCCGCTTCGCCGCTGTGATCGATCAGAGCAAACAGCTTGACGCCTTTGGCCTTGAGTATCGCCTCAAGCTTTTCAACGGTCTGATCGACCGTGTGGTTACTGGGTATGCTGACAATTCCGGTGTTGATATTAGATGCCATCGTTCTCTCCTGAAGGGTCTGTTTCGGTTCACCAACCGAAATCAAGTAGGTCGCAATCGCCAATCCGACAACCGCCATGACCACTGCGACAACTATGGCGAGCGAAGATGGCCGATTGAAGGCGGTTCCGCCTCGATTCAAGTCCTCCACCAAACGCATGTGGTGTCTCACGGACCAGATGTTGACGATCACTCCAAGGATAATGAGCGCCGTCCCGAACCAGACCGAGAGCCCGTACGATTGGGATTGCACATTGGGCTGCAGCGCCCTCAGAAACAGGCCAAAGCGGGCGACTACAAACCCGAATCCCATCAGCGCCAATCCGGTTCGGATCCACGCGAGAAACGTTCTCTCCGCTGCAAGGTAATCGCTGGGGCTGCCGCTCATAGGGTTGTTCACGATGTCTTCACAAATCTTGCCGAACCACGGAAAACGCCACTACTCAGTTCCAGGTTACCTGATCCCCATGCAACAGCGGCAAGCGCAGCGTTTCAGGATCGGCAGCGTCGATCGGGATTGGTGCGAGCCGTCCATTGCTGACGCGCAGCAGTTCAATATGCCGGGGATGCGCCGCGACACTCCCAAGGGAGCTGCCCCAGACAACCTTGCGTGCAGCACCGTTCACCACGATCTCGATCGCAAGCGAGGCGGTGCACCACTCCGGAAGCGCGTCGCACCGGTTGGATCCGGGGTCGCACACCGAATGCTGCCCTGCCAGAAGCTGCTTTGTAAGGTTATCCAGCTCCGCGATCGATCGTGAACCAAGCAGAACAGCCGGGCGGATCGTACCGGTCCGACTCATTACGACCTGAAAGAACAAACGATGGTAACGCCAGCTCAGGTTGCGGGGGCGGACCAGCAGTTGAACAGCAGGCTGGTCACGGGGCTGCCCCTTTCCGGATTGTTTGTCCGGAAAAGAAGAGACCGAGCCCAGCCGCAGAGTTCCGTTGGGGCGAACCTCATACGTGGCAGTTTCAGTTCCCAGATAGTCGGCCGCGCCGCGCTGCGGTGAGCCTTCCCGATAATACGCGCCTTCGATTCTGAATTCCATTCCCGGGCGAAGTTCCACCCAACTCGGCGCGGAACCATTTGATCCGTTGGATTGCGGCAGGGCCAGGGTGGACCGGCGCGCAGCGCAGGACGAACACAGGAGGGCGAAGGCAAGCACGATTTTTCGCATTTGAGGAGCGCCCGTTCGTCTACTTAATTTTCCGTCGGGATCTTCTCCGCGCCCTCCACCACAAGAATCTCGACGAGTCCTTTGCGCGCTTCCAATTTGAGACCAAGCTGTTCGTCGAGCGCCGTGAACAGGGAGGGGGCGGGGGCGTCCGGCTCGGCGTTTTGGAGCTGTCGCAGGGCCCACTGCAGCCTGACGCTGTACATTCCGCTGAGACCGGTCTGATCGATGATCGGGCGCTCTGTCTCGAAGCGGGAAAGTAAGTACGCCAGACCGGGCATCGGGAGGATGCTGTCGATGCGCCCGCCGAACGTGGTGCCCCGGAAATCGTCCGGGATCTCCTTCACCGGCTGCATCTTCGGCCCATTCTTTGCAGGCACCAGCGCATAATACGACATCTCCTTCTGTTCACGATGCATCATCAGTTTGAAACGCTCCGCCAGCAGCGTCTGCGTCATCGCCTGAAGCTGCTCGCGCGATGCGCCGGGCGCGCCCCGGGCGACAATGTTGTAAAGAAATAGCTTGGACTTAATCCAGTCCGGCCCTGCAATCTGCGCGTCGGAAGCCATGCTATACGCGAACCGGATACAGTCGTTTAAAGTCGCGTTGCCAAACGTGACCTCTTCGCGCCGCACGGTGCCGATATTCATCGAGATCGCGCTACCGAGTTTCGAAACGTCCACCGGTTTCACCGAGGCCACCTCGAATTCCGGGCGCGGCTGAACCTGCCCGAGCCCTGTCGCGATCGTCAGCGCAGCCACCGCGAATACACATCGAGTCATTGAATTTTGGACTCCACGCTGCGGCCCAGAGTTCCCGGAACGTCTGGCCACTGGCGGACTTCGAGTGGCGTCGGATCAGTACCTCGGGATCGCGGCGGCCCGGATGTATATTCATAGTAGATACATATGCGAAATGAAACTACTGTCTCGAGGTGGGGAAACAGCTTGGCGGTTCGGATTCCGCAGGCGATTGCCAAAGAGGCCCACCTCAGCGAGGGAGACTGTCTGGCAATGGATCTCGACCGCAACGGGGCCATCGTTCTGCGGTCAACCCGGCGGAGGTACGAGCTGGCGGAACTGGTCTCGCAGATCAAGCCCGGAAATCGTCATCGCGAAACGGACTGGGGACAGCCGCAGGGAGAGGAGTCCTGGTGAGCGTCACCTATGTGCCGGATACCGGCGATTTCATTTGGCTGACATTCGATCCTCAGGCTGGCCGCGAGCAGGCGGGCCGACGACCGGCGCTCGTCCTGAGCCCGCGAATATACAACGCGAGATCCGGCCTGGCTTTAGTCTGCCCCATCACGAATCAGGCGAAGGGATACCCGTTCGAAGTCGCCGTTCCGGTGGGGCACGGCACAACCGGCGTAATCCTTTCCGATCACATGAAGAGCGTCGACTGGAAAGTGCGCCGCGCGGAAAAAGTGGGGCGATGCCCAAGAGAAGAGGTCGACGAAGTTCGCGCCAGATTAGCGCCGCTTCTCGGGTACTGAAATCGGGACAACATCAACGGATAACCGCGCATTCCCTCGGTCTTGAACTTAATTGCCGATGTGGGCGACGATGATTCTTGAAGCGAGGATCGAGCCCTGCGGCAATAACTCCGCCGCGTAGCATTCTCTGAAACCTCCACAAGCCGCCCCTTATGAAGAGAGCGCAGACTCTTCTTAAAATGGGCTAAGTTCTTTGCCTCTGTCCATTCTCTGAGCTGCGTGATTTCTGTCTGGCCGGGGCATGAGGCCAGCAGCACGAGAATCTGATTTCGTGGACGTGGAATCCAATTGGCCCAATCGAAAGCCGTATCCAATGACTCGAGTCTCGATCCTGCAGACTGACGTCCGCGCCACCAACCTCAGTGCCGGTGATGATGGTTGGCGTCTTCCGGGAAAACCGCGTGGCCTTCCGGCGGCGGGAACAAGCTCTTCAGCGCTTCCAGCCTTTTCCGCAGATGCCGGCTGGGTAGCTGCCGCGGACCCGTCTCCACATCGATATCGCAGCACAACCCATGCAGATAAAGCGTCATCGTGTCTTCAAACGACTGCCGCGCATAGGCCCGAAACGGTTTGCCGTCCTTCCGCGCGGCCATCGGACGCCGCAGGAGCGTCTGCTTCAAATGCCAGCTCTTCTCGTCGACCTCGCCATGCACCTCCGCGCTTAATTCCTCGCGGAGCAGCCCATGCCAGGTGTCCTGCGCCTTCTCCGGAAAACGGTTGGAAATCAAGGCTGCGAGCTCGTCGTACAGGTAATAGTGATAGTCCGAAACCTGCTCGTCCTTGATCGTGAAGAACAAGGTCGCGAAGTCGCCGCTCTCCACGTGCGTGGAAAACACCAGCTTCGGCTCCGGCGGTTTCTCATACACGACCGAGACATTCGTACGCGTCGAGCCGCGTTCCAGGAACGGCGCCAGCACGATTCCGACATTTGGCAGCAGCTCCGACACAGCCGGCGGCAGCGCTTCCACCGGATCGTGCAGGTACTGGCGGAGATCCTCTTCGGCGACCGGCAATGCGAGAAAATACGAGAATTTATTGTTGATCGGCGTCATTTCGGAACGCAGGCGGCGGCTGAGCTCGTCGACCGATGTCCGGGGACGTCCGTTTTCAGATGGCATCGTGAGTTGGTTTTGGGCGGCTTTATCGAATCGGAACGATTGTAACAAGTCGGTAAAAGCGATACGCGGCGGTTACCCTTAAGGTTGCCACGTGCGCCGCGCTCCATTCTTGTATCCGCCGGAGAAGCTTCCGGCGACTATTACGCCGCCGAGCTGGTCCGCGAGCTTCGCCGCCGCTGGCCCGAGTGCAAGTTCTTCGGATGCGCGGGTCCACACCTGCGGGAAGCCGGCGTCGAAGCAGTCATCCATTCGGAGGATTTGTCCGTCGTCGGCATCGTCGAAGTGATCGGCCACCTGCCGCGGATCTGGCGTCGCTTCCGGGAACTGATCCGGACCGCTTCCCGGCGGAAGCCAGACTTGGCTATTCTCACCGACTCCCCGGATTTTCACCTCCGGGTAGCCAGGAAACTCAAACGTCTCGGCATTCCAGTGGTTTACTTCGTAGCCCCCCAGGTATGGGCGTGGCGAAAAGGCCGGGTGAAGACGATGCGCCGGGTTATCGATCAGCTGCTTTGCATTTTCCCGTTCGAAGAAGCGTTTTTTCAGCAACATGGCGTTCGCGTGACATACATCGGGCATCCGTTGGCCACCCGTGTCCGGCCCACCCTGTCGCGCGAAGAATTTTTCCGGAAACACAACCTGGCTGAGGGTCGTCCACTGGTAGCAGTGCTCCCAGGCAGCCGCCGCAGTGAAGCCCTCCGCCACTTGCCGGAATTGGTGCGCGCAGCCGGGATTTTGGGGAAGGACCGGCCTCTGAGCTTCATCCTTCCCGCTTCGCCGACATGCGGGGCGGCATTCTTCTCCGAGCGCCTGGCCAGCACCCCGGTCCAAGCGATCGAGGGGGAGGCTTGGGATGCAATGGCGCATTGCGATGTGGCTCTGGCGGCGAGCGGAACGGTAACAGTGGAAGCGGCGCTGTTGGGCGCGCCCATGGTGACGATCTACCGTGTAACCGGCGTGAGTTGGGCTATAGGCAGGCTGTTAGTGGACGTGCCGTTCTACTCCATGGTGAACCTGATCGCCGGGAAAAAGGTGGTTCCGGAGCTGATGCAGAACGAGATGACGGGTGAACGAATAGCCGCCGAAACAGCCCGGCTCCTGGACAACGAGGGGGAGCGCGCGAAAATGAAGGAAGAACTGACGCGCGTGGCGGCTCTGTTGTCTGGGAGCGTCGTTGATCCCGGCATCGATGCGATAGGACGGGCGGCGGATGCAGCGGAACGTGCGTTGGCGGTGTCAAAGCGGGAGGTGTCAAAATGAATAATACAGTGAAGAATATTGGATTATTCGTTCTGGGGGCTTTGATTGGGATGGCCCCTGCCGTTGGCCAGCAGGACGACAAGCGTTCAAAAATCGACGTCGACAACTACACGATTGATGTCCAAATCAATCCCGATACCCAGACCCTGACCGCACGCGCTGCTGTTCGCTTCATTCCTCTCGACGACCAAATCGGCAATGCCACGTTCGAGCTCAATAATGCTCTGAGTATTTCCCGGATCGTGGACGACAAGGGGCAGACGCTCCAGTCATCGCGCACCCAATCGGACAACACGGTGCGCGTCACGTTCGCGAACCGCCTGCCGAAAGGCCAACCCGCCGTCATCACGTTCAACTACGATGGCCGGCTCACGGGCTCCGAAGAGTCGCCGATTTACGGCATCAAGTTCGCCGCCATCCAGAACGATTACGCGTTTCTCCTCTACCCCTCGCGCTGGTTTCCGGTAAGCGGATATACGTCGGACCGCTTCACCTCGAAGATCAACGTCACCGCTCCTCCGGGCTTCACTGTTGTTGGAGGCGGAGATTTTACGAAGCCGGCTTTCCCCGGCGACATCGCCATTTTCAAGAATCAGCCGGTAAAGAACTCAACTGACGGATTGACAACGACTCTGTGGTTCCGCGGCGCCGAGGCCAACATGGCCAATGCCTATGGCGTGGCCACCGCGCAGATGGTGGGATATTTCACCGGGGTCTTTGGCCTGGCCCCTTCCGCGAACCTGACGGTCATGGAAACCGACGAAGGATTTCCCAATGGATACGCGGGGACGGGGATGATTTTCATTTCTCCCGCCGCCATCGGCAAGGACGTCAACAGCGCGGTTCTTGCTAATCAGGTCGCGCGGCAATGGTGGGAAGTCGAGGTGTCACCCGTCAACCGGAACCATATGTGGATGGAGAACGGGATGGCGCTTTATTCGGAGGCGCTCTGGGCCGAACATGAAAAAGGCGCGAGCGCGATCGAACAGAAGATGAAGGATTTGAGCGTCACGGCATTGACCGTCGACAACGTGCCGTTGATCCAGACCGCGAGGCTTGAAGATTACTCGCCCGAATATTGGGCGCTCAGCGCCGATAAAGGTGCGGTGGTCGTTCAGATGCTGCGCAGCACCATGGGGGACGAGAAGTTCTTTCAGGCGTTGAAGTCTTTTCTCCAGCAGAGCGCATGGAAATCCGCCACAACAGAGGACTTTCGCAAAGCGTGTGAAGCGGCGCTGGGCGAAGAGCTGCGCTACTTCTTCATTCAGTGGGTAGAGTCGAACGGCGCGCCCGAGTTCAAGTTGGAATGGACGATTCTCCGCACACAGAAAGGCTTTCGCGTCCAGGGCAAGATTTCACAAGACCTGGACACTTTTCGAATGCCGGTTGATCTGAAGATCGAGACCGACGGCAATCCGGAAGAAAAGCGCATCGAGGTATTGGGAACGTCGTCGGAATTTTCGGTCGACACGTTCGGTAAACCGAAGAAGGTGACCATCGATCCCAACAATAAGGTGCTTCGCATGAGCCCGCAGATGCGCGTCGAGGTGGCGATCCGCCGCGGCGAGCAGCTGGTAGAGGTATCGGAATTCGCGGAGGCTTTGAAGGAATACCAGCGCGCGCTCGATACGCAGAAGAACAGCTCGATGGCGCATTACAGGGTGGCGCAGGTCTTCTTCCTGCAGAACAATTACCAGTCGGCGGCGAACGAATTTCGCGAGACGCTGAATGGCGATCTTCAGCCGAAATGGCTGGAAGTGTGGGCGCACATTTACCTCGGCAAGATTTTCGACATCAGCGGCCAGCGCGAGCGCGCAGTGAATGAGTATACGCAGGCGCAGCGCACCAGGGATAACACGCAGGGCGCCCAGGACGAAGTCGCAAAAGATCTCCGTACGCCGTATAAAACGAAGAGCAAAGAGGCCATTTAAACCGCGCACAACCCGGGTGTGCTTTGATCGGGAGAATTATTCCCTTACTTACGCACGGGGCTGTATGAATCGGCATAGCCCCAAGCGTCAGCGCGGGGAATATCAAGCGGTCAAGGCAGTACTCTGAAATAATAGAACGCAGGAGAACATGCTGTGTCAGTAGCGACCGTCGTGCCGTTGAGCGAATACCTCACAACCAGCTATCGTCCGGATTGCGATTACCTTGAAGGCGAGTTGCTGGAGCGAAACGTGGGCGAGTGGGATCATGCTCGGTTGCAAATGCTGCTAAGCCGTTATTTGTCGAACCGCGAGAAGCAGTTGGGGATTCTCGTGGTTCCCGAGCAGCGAGTTCAGGTCAAAGCTAAGCGCTTCCGTGTCCCTGATATCACGGTTCTGGCGGGCCCGCGGCCTGCCGGTGGGATCATCACCGAGCCGCCTTTTCTGTGCGTCGAAATCCTGTCTCCCCGAGATCGCGTTGTGGAAATGCAGGAAAGGATCGGCGACTACCTTAAGTTCGGCGTGCGCTACGTGTGGCTCATCGATCCAAAGACCCGCCTGACGTTCGTTCACACCCCCGATGGCGTTCAGGAAATCAAGAACGGCATCCTGAGTACGAAAGACCCCGACATCCACGTGTCATTATCCGATCTGGAATAACTCAGGCTCTCTGTTAGCCTGGTTGTTCCGGATGATTTCCCTTTCCAACATCAACAAGCAATACGGCAAGCAGCTCGTCTTCGTCGACGCGTCCTTTCAGCTCAACCCCGGCGAGAAAGTCGGTTTGGTCGGTCCAAACGGCGCAGGCAAGACCACTCTCTTCCGTATGATCGTGGGCGAAGAAGATCCGGACGACGGCGAAGTTTCGGTTCCGAAGAGGCTGACCATCGGCTATTTCCGCCAGGATGTCGAGGAGATGAAAGGTCGTTCGGTCCTCGATGAAGCGATCGCGGGCAGCGGGCGCGCCGGCGATCTGCACCACGAGTTGGAAGCCCTCCAGAAGGCCATGGAAGACCCGGCGCAGGCCGGCGACATGGACCGCATCCTCATGCAGTTCGGCGAGGTGCAGGAAGAATACGAACATCTCGGCGGCTACACGCTCGAGGCACAGGCCCGCGAAGTTCTGCATGGTCTGGGATTTCAGGACGACCAGATCGATGGCGATGTCGGCGCGCTCTCAGGAGGCTGGAAAATGCGTGTGGCGCTGGCGCGCGTCCTGCTCGGTCGGCCCGACGTGCTGCTGATGGACGAGCCCACCAATCACCTCGACATCGAGTCGATCATCTGGCTGGAGCAGTTTCTCAAATCGTTTGCCGGGGCGCTGTTGATGACCTCGCACGACCGCGAGTTTATGAACCGGCTGGTATCGAAGATCGCCGAGATCGATTCCGGCGAGATCGTTTCCTACTCGGGGAATTACGACTTCTACGAGCGCGAACGCACCATCCGCGAGGCCAATCAGCAAGCCGCGTTCGCCCGGCAACAATCCATGCTGGCCAAAGAGCAACGCTTCATCGACCGCTTCAAAACCCACGCGGCCAAAGCGGCGCAGGTACAGAGCCGCATCAAGGCGCTGGATAAGATCGACAAGATCGAGCTGCCCAGGAAGCGGCAGGTGGTCAAGTTCGATTTCCGTGTGCCGCCCCGCTCGGGCGAGATGGTCGCGGTGATCGAGGATCTCGACAAGAGCTACGGACCGCGCGTGATTTACAAAGGCTTCAGCCTCACTATCCGCCGTGGGGAACGCTGGGCCGTGATGGGAAGAAACGGCGCGGGCAAAACTACGCTGCTCAAGATGATCGCCGGCGCCAGTGAGCCGGATGCCGGAAGCGTGCGTCTCGGGGCCAGTCTGAACATGGGCTACTTCGCGCAGCAATCGCTCGACGTGCTCGATCCCGACCTTACCGTCATCGAGCAACTACAGAACGACTTTCCACAAGACGGGCTCGGTTCGCTGCGCTCGCTCGCCGGCGCGTTTCAGTTTTCGGGTGACGACGTGGATAAGAAAATTCGGTCGCTGTCGGGCGGCGAAAAATCGCGTCTGGCGATGGCGCGGATGCTTTACAACCCGCCGAACTTTCTCGTGCTCGACGAGCCCACCAATCACCTCGATCTCGCCACGAAGGAAATGCTTGTCGAAAAGTTGAAGGATTTCGGAGGCACCATGATCTTCGTCTCGCACGACCGCGTGTTTCTTCGTGGGCTCGGTTCGCGCGTGCTTGAACTGGGCGGCGAGACCGGCACGGAACGCAATCCGCGCGTTTATCCCGGGTCGTACGTCGAGTACGTACAGGCGATAGGGCACGAAGCGCCGGGCATTTACTCCTGATACATTGAAGTTCAATGCGCGTCGTTCTGGTTCTTCTCTTCAGTGCTCTGGTGTTCGCCGCCGATCCTCAGTTCGACAAGTCGGGTGAACTTCTCCGCCCCGGCGGCGACTACCGCGAGTGGATCTACGTCACGACCGGCTTGGGAATGAATTACTCCACCGAACACGCATCTCCGTCCGACGACGCGCCGATTTTCGACAACATCTTCGTGGTCCCCTCGGCATATCGGGAATTCAAGGCGACCGGGCATTGGCCGGATCATACTGTCTTCGTAATCGAGCCGCGCCAATCGGTCAACAAGGGCTCGATTAACAAAGGCGGCCGCTACCAGGGCGATCGCACGAACCTGCTCGAAGTCTCCGTGAAGGATACGAAACGATTTCCCGATGGCTGGGGCTACTTCGTATTCCAGAAGGACGCGCAGTCGGCGAAGGCGATGGGCCCGGAAGCCCACTGTAACGAATGCCACAGCAAGAACGCGGCCGTGGAGAACACGTTCGTTCAGTTCTATCCCACGCTGCTCGAAATTGCCAAACAAAAAGGAACGCTCAAAGAATCGCTGAAAAACGAGACGCACTGAGGCGTCAACGGCGTTTGGGTTTTTGAGTTTTTTGCGCAGCTTGTCGAAGGAAGTGGCCGGTATGCGAGTTCGCTGTCGCGGCGATCTGTTCGGGCGTGCCTTCCGCCACAATCCGTCCGCCGGCTTCCCCGCCCTCGGGGCCCATGTCGATAATCCAATCGGCAGCCTGAATCACGTCGAGATTGTGCTCGATCACCAGCAGCGATCCGCCGTTGTCGATCAAACGCTCAAACGCCCCCAAAAGCTTCTTGATGTCGTCGAAGTGCAGCCCCGTCGTTGGCTCGTCGTAAATGAACAGGGTGCCACTGTTGGTCGATTGCGCCAGGTGCGCTGCCAGTTTGACGCGCTGCGCTTCGCCGCCGGAAAGCGTTGTGGCGGACTGGCCCAACCGCAGGTAGCCCAAGCCAACCTCGTCGAGGAGCTTCAGGCGCAGCACGAGCCGGCCCGTGTCTTTGAAGAATCCGATGGCCTCGCGCACCGTCAGCTGGAGCACTTCATGTACGTTCAGGCCCTTGTATTTGATGTCCAAAATGCTGCTCTTGAAGCGCGTGCCTTTGCACTCGTCGCAGATGAGTTCCACGTCCGCGAGGAACTGCATTTCCACCGTCACCGTGCCGTCTCCCTGGCAAACTTCGCAGCGGCCGCCGGGTACGTTGAACGAAAAATGCCCCGCCGTGTACCCGCGCTTCTCCGCTGCGGGCACCGCTGCAAACAACCCGCGAATAATTTCGAAGCCCTTGATGTAAGTGATCGGATTCGAGCGCGGCGTGCGGCCGATGGGCGTCTGGTCGATCATGACGACGTCCTGCACGAGATCCGCGCCTTCGATGCGATTGCAACTCCGCCTCGGCGCGTCATCCGACTCGAATTCGGTGCCCTCGAAGTCCGGCCCATCGCCCCCGGTTCCCCCACGATGCTGCAGCCTTGCCTGAAGCGACTTATAGACGACATCGTGCACCAGTGTCGACTTTCCCGAGCCGGATACGCCGGTGACCACGGTCAACAGTCTGAGCGGGATCGTCACGTCGATGCCCTTCAAATTGTGCAGACGCGCGCCGTAAAACCGGATCGCCTTTCGCGGATTCATTTCGCGGCGCTGTTTCGGCAGCGACACCTCGATTTCGCGCCGCAAGTAGTGTGCAGTCAACGAACCGTTCTTGTCCGCGATTAACGCCGGGAAGCCGCCTTCAAAAGTGATGCACCCGCCGTGCTCACCCGCGCCCGGGCCCAGGTCGATGATATGGTCCGCCGCTCTCATCACGTCCGGATCGTGTTCGACAACGATGATCGTGTTCCCGAGGTCCCGCAGTTCGTGAAGAATGCGAATCAGTCGCGCGGTATCGCGGCTGTGCAGGCCGATCGAAGGTTCGTCCAGTACATAGCACGCGCCCACCAGCCGGGATCCCAAACAGGTAGCAAGCTGAATACGCTGAGCTTCCCCGCCCGAGAGGGTGGATGACAGACGATCTAATGTCAGATACTCCAGCCCGACGTCATTCAGGAACTTTAGACGCTGCTGTATTTCAACCAGGATCTTTCCCGCGATACCGGCTTCTTCGGTCGTCAGTTCGAGATGCGAAAAAAACTCGAGCGCATCGGCGATGTTCATGCGGACGGCATCGGCGATCGTCTTGTCGCTAACGCGCGCGTTCAAAGCTTCCTTGCGCAATCGCGAACCGCCGCACTCGGGACACTTCGCGTATCCGCGATACCGGCTCAGGAACACGCGCACATGCAGTTTGTACTTCTTCGTCTCCAGAAAGTTGAAAAACTGCCGGACACCGTCAACTTTCTTCTTATCGCCTTCGAGCACTAATCGCTGTTCTTCGTCCGTCAAATCGCAGAACGGCGTGTCCAGGCGAACCCGGCCCGCGGCCTGCTGACGAAAGCCCCTGAGCCACTCTTTCCCTTTCGGTTTCGTCCACGGCTCGACCGCGCCTTCGTTCATCGACAGGCCGCGATTCGGAACAATCAAATCCAGCGAGTAATCGATGGTGTTCCCGAATCCCTGGCAACGCGGACATGCCCCAAAAGGACTGTTGAAGCTGAACAGAATCGGCTCCGGTTCGCGAAACTCCAGATTGTCGTGCTTGCACATGAAGCGCTCGCTGAAGAGTTGGCGCTCGCCCGTGCGGGCGTTGTGGAAGATTGCATCGCCGGATTCGCGATAGCAGACTTCAACCGTATCGACGATCCGTTGGTGCAGTTCCGGTCCGATCGCGATCCGGTCGGCGAGGACGTAAACCGGCTGCTCCCAATCGATGTCGAGCAGCGACTCGGGCGTGGCGAATTCGTAAATCGTTCCGTTTTGCCAGAGCCGATTGAAGCCACGCGAGCGCAGTTCGGTCAACACCAGTTTCGGTATCTGGCCTGTCTCATGCTTAACCGGAAACAGCACAAGAAAACGTTCGCCCTCCGGCTGCGTGAGCATTCGTTGCGCGACCTGATCGACCGTGTCCTTTTCGACGCGACGACCGCAGATGGGGCAGAACGTTCGTCCCGCGCGCGCCCAGAGCAGCCGCATGAAGTCGTATATCTCGGTAGAAGTGGCGACGGTGGACCGCGGATTGCGCGTCGTGTTCTTCTGCCGTATCGCGATAGCCGGCGCAATGCCGTCGATCTCATCGACCTCGGGCTTCTCCATACGCTCCAGGAATTGCCGCGCATACGCCGAGAGGGATTCTACGTAGCGTCGCTGACCCTCGGCGTAGATCGTATCGAACGCGAGCGACGATTTGCCGGAACCGGAAACTCCGGTAATGACGGTGAGTTGGTTGTGTGGAATTGAGACCGTGAGGTTCTTGAGATTATGGAGGCGTGCTCCACGGACAACGATTTCGCCGAAACTGGTCTGCGCGCTCAAAGGAATCGGACGGCGAGTGCCTGAAGGAATGAGAAATTACATTTTAGCAATGGACGTTGATTTTGCACGCTGGATGGGGCACAACTCGCTGGAGGCCACGATGCGCCAGGTGGTTCCCGCAACGGATGTGCATGATCGCTTGGATGAGACTTGAGGGGAACTGTGGACACTGGGATTGGACCGCCTTGTTTCCCCGAAGCGAAGAAACGGAGCAATGCATTCATCCGGCAACCCCTCGTTTCCAAAGGCGGGGGCCTGAGGGAAATCACCGAAACAACGTCATGAGGCCCGGCAGACCCTCTTCCATTCCTTCCAATCTTTGATCGTCGTTGTGGCCATGTCCTTGACAGCAGCCCTCAGCAACTTGCCGGACCGGCTCTTCAGGTCCGCAATGATGCGCTGAGTCGCCCGTGGTGTGCCCAGATGAACATTCGCGGTCTCCCGGGCCATGGCGTGAAGCAGCCTGTCCTGATCCCGTTGCCCCCTCATCGTCTCGATTTCGATCGGCGAGGAATCGGGCGCCAGTTGACGAACCAGCCACTTGCCGCAGAGGCGCACAAACGGGTCGGGACAGCGGATCGCCTGCTCCAACATCGCCTGATAATAAATTCGCGAAGGTTGCTCCGGCCTGGCCCAGGCACACGCGGACGGTATTGCTGCTTTCGCCTCCAGGGCGATTTGGCCGCCGGACCAGTCGGCCACAGCCACGTAGCGGGGGTGACCGAGGCTGCCGATGCCCGCTATCCGCCGAACGAACCTGTGTTTCAGTTGCGGCGCGGGCAGCAGGCGGGCAATGGCCTTTCGCGCATCGCCGGGAATGTCCTTCCGGGTCGCAGGCAGAGCGTCCATCTTCCTCCAGAACTCCGTCGGTATGTCGAGGCAATCGAGTGCGATTTTCCGCAGCCACTTGTGTTTTTCCTCAAGGACAAAGGGCTCTCCGCCCTCACTGAGACCCGCACCGTATCCGTGCAGGATCACATCGACAACATTTCGCAAGCCGACCCTGATTTCCCCTTCAGACGCATCAAGGAGCGCACTGACGGCCAATCGCACCAGATCGCTCGTATAGGGCAACGGGTAAGCTTCATCGAAATCGTCGACGCCCCAGATCAGTCGTCCAAAACCGTCTCGCCAGGTGCCGAAGCTTGCTATGTGCAGATCTCCAATCGCCAGCACAGCGGGCGCTTTGTTCAGCCCCGGGCAAACTTCTGGAAATAGCTGTGCCCATCTGTAAAATGTGCCGCGGAGAAACTGAACCGGACTCTTCGCCATCAACCTATGCTTGTCCGAGAGTTGCGTCTGAACCACCGTTATGTGGCGGCCGACCCATGTCTCGTAATCCTTCGTCGCCGTCAGAACGTCCATAACGCCCCCTCGTCCCGGACCCCGGAGTTCTAGTGTGCGCGCGATTTTGTCATTTTTGAGGCATGAGCGGGCGAGTCGGCTTTGCCGTGGCTGGCGGCTACCATTGCGTCCTCCGCTGCCAGCGGAACGCCCTTGACGAGTAACATCTTTTTACGCTGCGATATCGCCTTGCTCAAGGCCTCGAAATCGATAGCCGCGTCCTTCGCTTTCGGAAACACCTCGTTCTCTTCTTCCTTGATATGGTGGCGGACGTTCTCAGCTAATACCGTAAATTTTGCGTCGTAGTGATCCTCCCGGCCGTCCATGTCTTCGAGCTCGGCAATCAACACCTTCGCAACATGGTGTTCCTCATCGGCTTCATTCATGAGATCCTTGCCGACGGATCTCCGAATCGCGGGATAGAAGAGCTCTTCTTCAACCGCCGCATGTACCTTGAGTTCCGATAGTGCCTGTTTTACGATCTTCTTTTTTATGGGCCGCCCCTCGGCCTTCTCGAACTTGTCGAAAAGATCCTTGACCGTATCGTGATCCTTTTTGAGAAGCGCGAGAGCGGGGTTCGTTGTTAGAAACTCAAACATGATCTACGTTCCTTTCCGGACTTGACGCCGATTGGCGAGCCTGCTCAGGAAGCTCGCCTCACGGCATGGTAAGCAACCAGTAGAATCACGGAATTGATCACAGCGACCAGCACGCTGTACCGGTTCAATCCCGTGACCCCGGAGGCGCCTAAGATATTAAAAAGCGATCCTGGACCTTACTCGAAGCAGTCTCAGTAGACGCCGTGTGAACTGGCTGCCTTTTCGCCAGCGGATGATACATCTTCCGCACCGGTCTGCTTTAGAAGGTCCTTCGCCCTCGAAATTTCGTCCGAGGTGTCGCAATGCACCGATAGCAGGACGCCTCCGTCCTTGACGCGGCCCTCGTAACGCTTTGCCTCATATTCTGGAATGCCCATGCCGACGAGCGCTCCGACCAACCCACCAACTGCGCCACCGACGCCAACACCCGCCAGCGCTGCCATGATCGGACCGGCCGCAATAAACGGACCCAGGCCCGGAATGGCTAAGGCACCGACACCGGCCAACAGGCCCAGTGTCCCGCCTATGACTCCTCCGGTTGTCACTCCCGTGGTTGCTCCTTCCGGAGCCTTCGTGTTTTTCTCATGAGCGAACTCCTTGGAGCTCTGCATGTCGGGTAGTAGCACCGAAATGTCGTTATGCGAGAATCCCGCTGCCGAGATGCGGTCAACGGCACGCTCAGCTTGGGCGCTATTCTTGTAAATGCCGAACACTGCTGTATTTTTGCTTGCCATATGTAACTCCTTTGGATTTGAATTCTTCTTTATTGTTTGACCGAAATCTGATCGGTCACTTTGTCCGCACTGCCGGCGACGGCGACAGCCTTTGCCACGATCGCCTTCTTTTCGTCATCGGACTTGACGGGGCCTTTTAATGTGACAGCCCCGTTCTGACTGATGATCTTGATATTGTGGGCATAGGAGGAGAGTGACTTATCCGCCATGACCGACTGCCGGATCTTTTGGGTCAGATCCCGGTCAGTCGCATTCGCTTTCTGCTGGTCGGCGGTTACCTCGCCTGCGTTCCGATCGCGTTTGTTCACATTGGTGTTATCCGCCTTGGTGTCACTGGCCTGCCCGTAGCAGGCCATGGCCGCTACGCAGAACAGAATGGTTAAAGCTATTCTTGAATGTTTCATTGAACTAATCTCCTTTAGAACATACAATCGATATTTAGGGCCGCCGAAGGGTTATCGGCTCCTATTACTGTGACTACAGAACGTTTCGTGTTCACGGCAGCGCCTGTGCGTCTACACTTCTTCTCCCAAATGGTGCGATCTTAAGGAAGGCACCGCTCTCACGGCAAGAAGCGCCTCCGTTTCCTCGGGCTCAGAATGAGCTTCGGAGCTCCTTCCGCTCCACAGCGCCGCCTGAACGGCAGCTACGAAGGCATTCGCTTCAAAGGGCTTCCGAAAGAAACCGGCCGCGCCACCATCCATCGCTATCCTCCTGTGCGACCTGTCATCGTGTGCCGTGACGAAGATTATCGGAACACGTGATTCTTTCTCATTCAGTCGATGTTGCAACTCCAGACCGTCGATCCCGGGCATCCGGATGTCCAAAACTAAACAATCCGTTTCTCGAAAAGCCTCTGACTCCAGGAATAACTCCGCCGAAGCAAACGTCTTGACCTCGTATCCAACCGATCTCAGAAGAGCTCTCGTTGCTCCGCGAATCGACTCGTCGTCATCAACAATCGAGATCTTGGCCAGGTCTGCGAACTTCATAACCCGTCCGATCCCGCCGCCGATCGGTCTTCCGGCATTTTTCCGTTCACGGTTAACTCGGTGAAAACCCGGAGCGCACGAATGTATTCGGCAAGCGCTTCCGACTCAGCCAGGCGCGCCAGTGCCAAGGCGCCATTGGGGCTGTGCCGCGTCCCGCCAGGCTGATCGTGAAGTAACTTTCTGTACTGGTCGGTGGCCTTTTTGTAATCAGCACGTGCTTCCTCGAGTCGTTGGCGCCAGGAATCTTCCAGCGTCCGGCGCATAGCGGATGATTCCGAGATTGTCATCGTCGTTGTCTCCGGCAAATCTTTCAGGCCTTGGAAGAGAGTGGCATCGGCCTCTACTCGACTGCCCCTTTCGATCTGAAATGATCTGTGCGCCAAGTCTGGGCCTGCCTGCCTCAATGGCTCAAAAGCGCTATCAGAATTACGATAGGAATCGGCACGCCGAGCAGCAAAAGCAAGATGGAACGCATAATAGGGCCTCCTTAATTGGGCTGGAAAAAGTAGCTGACATATTCGGTAACGGGCCGCTTCCGGCAATCTGGAACCGGCGGCGGTTCGGTAAGAACTCCGGCGAACTGGAAATCAGAAGGCCGCTGCCGCTAAACCAGTACGACATGATCCCGTTGCCTGCCACCGATGGTCGCGGCCAGGCTCGCGCAAAACGCTCCAATCAATAGAGCGAGAAATGCCCACAACAACGAATGCGCTACTATTTTGCGGGCCGTGTCCGCGGCTTGTTGAGCCGCCGCAAAAACGTCTGACACCCTTTTCTCGGCGTCAGCCTGGGTGAGTCCGGTTCTTGCAGCAACGAGCTGACTGAGGTAGCTTTTGTCCGCTGCCGGAATCTCCCCTTGCCGAAGGGCATTCGCAAGGATGCGGCCACCTTCGCCTCGTACCGGCGTGGCGTTCGACTCAGGCCTCACGCTATCCGAACGGAATAACATATCTACAAAATATCCATTGGGATCGAATTCCTGCCCTTCAGGCTGAACGCCCGTTGTCACCGCCGCTCCACGTGCAGGGGCAGATGCGGTAGCCCCCGCCATAGAGGTCGCCGCAGATGCCAGGAAAGCCGCCGTTATTACCAGAGCTACGGCCCACGCCAGAAACCCATGCGCAGTATCCCGGAAATACACTTCGTCAGTGTGAATATTCGCCCACTTCGTGCGCAGGCGGCCCGCAAGATAGCCGCCCATGGATGAGCTAACGATTTGCATGACGATCAGCCACACAACGGCAGCCATCCCGATCGTCGAGGCGGACGCGCCGGCATTTGACCAGATAGAAACCGATGAAAGACCGAGCCCGGTGCCCAGGGCCAGCAGGATAAGCGACAATGCGGCGGCCACAAATGCGCCACCAATCACTGCCGCCCAGGATACACCAGACGTGCGAGCTTCGTTAGGGATCGGCGAGTCGGCCAAGCCGCTTTGATAACGAGCAGCAGACGGCAAAGGTATCGTTTGTTCCATATGATTTCCGCCTTTGAGGTTAAAAGTAAGAGCAGGTCTTTTCCTGATCCGAGGTTAACGTTGGCGATCGCGGAACAATAGTATACCTGTGGCGAGAACAGGTCTACCTTGGTATACGTGCGCTTTAGTTGGAAGCCGGGCCGAAGTCTTTCGCGAGGCGTCGCGAGCGTACTCCCATTCAAAACTTAACTGCGCTGCCTTAACATTCATTTCGACAATCTCTCGCACTCAGGCCGAGCCAGCCGCTTTCCGGATTGTGGAAGGCTGCCCCTGGCGCTCCAGCCCCATCACCCAAAGGAGCCGTTGCAACGCCGCTTGTGACTCCTCCGCCCGCGCTGCGCGTGGGTCTTTTTCCCCATAGCAAGCGTTTAGCAGGGTTGAAATGTCGTCCAGATTCTTCACGATGTTTGCGAGATCTTGATCGAGAGTCTCGCGCTGCTCTTCGGTCATCGGATGGTGCTCCATCGTACCCCCAGTGCGGCCAAGTCTTCACACGCGCTCGTGGGCTTGCTCGAGTTCGGCGGTACAGGCCTTTAATTACGATATGCTGGCCTGGTCGCGGACTGCCACTCGACTTCTGGTGACGCCACCTATACTTTCGTATAGGTTACAGGCACCTCAAGGTTGGGCATGCTGTGCCGGGGTGAACGAAACTGCAAGCCTCTCCGCCATTCTGATGAGCTCGGCAAGAGAGTCTGCCTGCATTTTTCGCATCATGTGGCCACGATGCATCTTGACGGTCGCTTCGCTGGTACCCAGCGTGCCGGCGATTTGTTTGTTTAGAAGACCGCGAACGACCAGTGCCATTACTTCCTGCTCGCGCGGACTGAGCGATTGGTACCGCTCGCGTGTTTCCGCCGCCTGCGCCTGTTGTTCCCGAGTGGCGCGGTCCCGATCCACAGCCTGCTGCACAGCGTCCAGGAGATCCTGATCGCGGAACGGTTTGGTGAGAAATTCCACCGCCCCTGCTTTCATAGCCCTTACCGACATCTGAATGTCACCGTGCCCCGTGATAAATACAATCGGAATCTGAACTTGTGCGTCGGCGAGTTGGCGCTGCACATCCAGTCCGCTCAAGCCCGGGAGTCGCACGTCCAGCACGAGGCATCCGGGTCCTTTTGAGCGCTCCCTGGACAGGAACTCCTGAGCGACGCCAAACGTTTCAACATTGAGCCCGACTGATCGAAAAAGATTCTTAAGCGCATCCCGCATGGAAGCGTCATCATCGACGACGAAGACCGTGGGACGTTCCTCTCTCGTCATGGAGTTTCCGCCTCGATCGGCAGGGTGAATTGAACTGTGAGCCCCGGACCATCGTTTGGCGCAGCCCAAATGCGGCCTCCGTGAGCCTCGATTATGGATCGGCTGATGGACAGCCCCATCCCCATTCCCGTCGGCTTGGTTGTGAAGAAGGCGTCAAATATCCGGTCCACGTTTTGCGGATCCATACCCGCGCCGGAATCCCGAACCGCCACAAGAACTCTGTCGGTACCGGACCTCTGCGCGATCACGATCAGTTCGCGTGATCCGTTCGCGAGCGAAGCCATAGCTTCACTTCCATTCATGATCAGGTTCAAAATCACCTGCTGCAACTGAATTCGATCACCCCGCACGGGCGGAAGCCCGTCTGACAATTCCAGCCGCAGCGCGGCTTGCCTCTTCAGAAGGTCGCCGCGAACCAGCGCAACAGCTTCCTGGACCACGGCACTGATGTCCACTGGCCCTGTCTGTTGGCTCTCTTTTTTCAAGAATTCACGGATGCGGCGAATTACCTCGCTCGCCCGATTCCCGTCCCGGACGATAAGCGCCAGGGAGTCCTGCGCCTCGTCGAGTTTCGGCGTTTTGGCGTTAAGCCAGCGGAGGCCCGCTTCGGCGTTCGTGACGATAGCCGCCAACGGCTGGTTAACTTCATGGGCAATGGATGTAGCCATTTCACCCACGCTCAATGCGCGGGCGACCCGAGCGAGTTCCGCTTCCGTATCCCTTAACGCCGTCGCGACGGCTAACGCTCGCTCTCTTTTCTCGAGATCCTGCCGTTCTTGTTCAGCCCGTTTGCGGTCGGTGATGTCCCGCGCAATTTTCGACGCGCCCAGCACCTGACCGTTCTCATCGAGAATGGGAGACACGGTCAGTGAGACGGCCACCAGCGCGCCATTCTTGCAGCGCCGAATCGTTTCATAATGTTCGACGCGCTCCCCCCGGCGGATGCGCTCCAGAATTCTCGGCTCTTCATCGGCGTGGTCGGGAGGAATCAGCATTGTGACCGGCTGGCCAATCGCTTCCTGCGCCGTATACCCAAAGAGCCGCTCCGCCCCGGAGTTCCAACTCTGAATGACGCCATTGAGATTCTTGCTGATGATGGCATCGGCAGACGATTGGACTAAGGCCGCAAGCCTGCCGCGCGCTTCCTCCGCGCGTCTGCTCTCGATGATGGTGGCGGCTGTGCGTGTCACCATTTCTCCCAAAAACTCGTCTTGTGAAAGCGGCTCGCAATCTTCGTAATATTTAGCGACCGTTCCCAGCACTTTGCCGTTCGAAGAAAAAATCGGCACGGACCAACCGGCGCGAATTCCCAGCGGCAACGCAAAGGAGGCGAATGCCGCGAACTCCTCGCTGGCAGCCAGGTCCGCGATCACAACGCGCTGGCGGCGTGAAATGGCGGCGCCACACGGGCCTGCGACCGAGCAGACTTCCATGCCGTCCAGGGCACGGCGATAGGCCGCCGGCAAATTCGATCCGGCAGTTTGTCCGAAACGTGTTCCCTGTTCGTTCAGGAGGTGGATGGCCATCATCGTTCGTTTCCCGGCGTGGCTTTCGGCGGCTTGCACCCAAAACTCCAGAACCTCCATTAGTGGGGCTCCAGTCGCAGCCATTTCGAAGACGCGCTTCTGCGACTCCATCAACGCTTCCCCCCGCTTGCGTGCAGTGATGTCGAAGAAGTAATTGAGCGCTCCGGTAATTTCTCCATTCTGGTTCTTCAGTGGACGAATATTGACGATGACGATGACCCACGAGCCGTCGGGCCGCTCGATGTGGACTTCGCCGTCGTGCACCTCCGGAATTTGGCCGGACAGGACCTCCGCCATGGGACATTGGTCGTGCGGCATGAAAGTACCGTCGGGACGGTGCATTTTGTACGAGCCGCAGAAGCGCTCGTCGGTATCTCCTGGCTTGGGTGTGCGTCCCCATAATTCCGCTGCGCGCGGGTTGAAGTCCCGGATCACGCCCGAAACATCGCAGGAATAGACCGCAACGGGACCCAGCGTGAAAAGCACGCGATAGCGCTCTTCACTCTCGCGCAAAGTTGCTTCGGCCTGCCTGCGCTCCGCTGCTTCGTTTAGCAGTTGCTGGTTGAGAGTTTCGGCGATCTGGCGGGCCCCAAGCGCGTCTTCCATCACGTTGAGGGCGGCGCGGCGCGAATCCTGAACCTCGGCGTTTGCCTTCTGAGTCTGGGCCAGACGCGAGGCTATGTCGGCATTTGCCTCTCGCAACCGCTCTCCGCTATTGAGCATTACCTGATAAGCCATCGTCGCGAAAGCGCTCAGGTTGGTCATCACACGCAGGTCTTCGGCGTCGAAACGCAGAGTCTCGTCGTGGCTCATGACCCAGATCGTGCCAATGGCTTTGCCTTTAAAGTAAAAGGGGATAAGCAGCACTTCTTCCATTGGTGGTTTAACGGACGCCAAATAGGTGAAGTGGCGTTCCGGGCGCGACATGAGCTGCGGGACGTTGCTTTCCAGAACCGTGGCGCATGGACCAGAGTCGACTAGCGCGCCGGCCCCCATATGACGGGCCCATTGGCCGATGATGACCGGCGAGGAAAAGCGCCTGCTGTCGGGATGTAACAAGCTGAATCCGGCCGAGTGTGCCCTGCACAGGTTGAGGGCAGTTTCCGCGAGCTCTTGTAGGATGCGGTCGGGCGAGCCGGCCATAACCTGCGCCAGGCCGACCAGGGCGCGGTTCTCGGCCGCAAAGTCGGGCGAACGCGATGGACGACGGCTTAATTCCGCCGTTGTGATGATTGACGCCAGACTGGCCGCCTTCTCTTTTCCCGGAATAGTCTCACAAGAATTCACGGTTGCTTCCTAGGTTGCGGCGAGTCAGGGCTTTCCTTTCCTTCCTGCTCGAACTCGAGTGGATAAGGCGCCACCTCGCCCAATCGGTGGCATAGTTCGTTGACTTCCTTCTTCATCTCGATCATGCGCAACTCGCGTCCCACCATGCCGCGAGCGAGTCGGTTGAGCTCTTCAGCATGGGTGCGAAGAGTCTCTTCCGCTCGTTTTCGCTCCGTGACGTCCTCGATCGCAAGAAGGAGCAGCGGTTCTTTGCCGTCTCTCTGCTCGACGCGCCTGCCATTGAGCAGCATCGTTCGCCGCCCAAGGTTCGGGAACTCGTGTTCGACCTCATAATCCTCGATTTTCTTGCTCTCGGGAAGCACTTCCACTAACAGGTTCCGCAGATCCGGGATGTCCCACTGACGATCACCGAGATCATAGAGCGATTTCGACAGCGTTTCCTCCGCCGAAACCGCGAACTTGTCAAAAAACGCCTTGCTCGCCGACTTGACGCGCAGTTTGGCATCCAATACCACCAACGGTTCGCGGACGGTATCGACAATACTCATGGCATAGTCCTGCGCCTCTGTGGCAAGTTGCTCGGCTTGCTTCAGCGCCGTTACGTCTACGAACGTCAAGACCACGCCCGCAACCACGTTATGAACCGTACGGTAGGGCAGAATGCGCTGCTGGTAGTGCCGCCCGCCTGCTCCTGCTACCTGCCGCTCACGCGCTGACAGGGTTGCGAGCACGTCCCTGGTGTCCTGCATCAGATCAACGTCGGTAAACTGTGCCGCAAGGTCGGTGATCGGCCGCCCGACATCACCGGCAATGAGCCGGAACATGCTGCCGGCTGCGGGTGTGAAATTCCTAATGTGCAGCTCGTTATCAAGGAAAATCGTGGCAATCTGAGTAGCATTGAGCAGATTCTGCAGATCGCTGTTTGCGGCGTCGAGCTCAGTGACCTTGCGGTTGAGTTCGGCGTTGACGGTTTCCAGCTCTTCGTTGAACGACTGCAGTTCCTCCTTGGAGGTTTCAAGTTCCTCGTTGGTGGACTGATACTCTTCATTTGCGGATTGCAGTTCCTCGTTCGACGTTTCCAGCTCTTCAAATGCCGCTTGCGCATGCTCTTGGGCAGAACGGAGTTCACTTTCGAGGTGCCGGATGATCTCTTCAGACCCGGCGGCAAACGCCGGCGATTCGCCGGGCTGCGGGTTGCTGTTGGGGGTTACCTCCTCAAAGACAATCATGTAAAGGTTTGCGTCCTGGAACTCGGTGAGCGGCTCTACGGTGAGGTCGATCCGGCTCACCTCGCCGTTTATCTGAACGGAAACCTGATTCTGAACAACGCGTTCGTGAGCGTTTACCGCCCGATGAAGGGACGTCCGCAAAGGAATCCGAATGCCTTCGCGGGCCATGTTTACCACGTTAGCTTCCGGCGTACCTGCCGGCTGTTCGAGGTAGCGGCTGACGCGTCCGGAGAAGTAGACAGCGTCCCCATTCTCTTTGACGACGACGCACGCGGGTCCGCGCCGTTTCAAAATGACGCGTTCCAGCTGTTTCGGGAGGTTTCGGTCTTCCCCTTCAAGCGTCTTTCCTCCGGTCGGGCGGCTGACATCGGCGAGTGGAAATTTGACTGCGGCGCGAGCCAAGCTCTCCTTGCGCTGGAAAATTCTGTGCTTCTTCTCAATCGCCCGGAACAACTCCCGATGGGACGAGGCACTCTCCGAAGGACCGAGAAACAGATACCCATCGGGACGCAGTGCGTAATGAAAAAGCGGGATGATCTTTTGTTGCAGATCCAGTCCGAGATAGATCATCACGTTGCGGCAGGAGATCAGATCCAGACGCGAGAATGGGGGGTCCTTGATGAAACTGTGATTTGAGAAGATACAGATCTCGCGCAGCTCTCGTTTGACCTGATAGGCGTTATCCTGCTTCGTGAAGAACCGCTCCAGGCGTTCGGCGCTCACATGCTCCGCAATGCTTTCCGGGTAACGGCCCTTGCGAGCCATCTCAAGCCCCCGTTCATCGATGTCAGTGGCAAATATCTGAAGCTTCGGAGGGTCATCCAGCGTGGATGCATGTTCGCAAAGAAGGATGGCGATTGAGTAGGCTTCTTCTCCCGATGCGCATCCGACAACGCCAACCCGAACTTGGCTGCCGGCATCCTTGCCATCAAACAGCTTTGGAATAACCTCCCGGCCGAGCGTCTCGAATGCATCGAGATCGCGAAAGAAGTGGGTCACGCCAATCAGCAGATCCTTGAAGAGCTGATCGGCCTCGTCCGGTTGGCGCTCCAGGAGTTGGACATATTGCTCAACGGTTTCGATCTGCAACGCTTTCATGCGGCGCTCCAGACGTCGTATGAAGGTATTCCCTTTGTACTGGCTGAAATCGTGACCGGCCCGGCGCCGGACTAGTCCGTGGATCTTGCCAAGGTGCGCGCTTATCTGCTCCCGGATACTATTCGATTTGCCGTTCCCGTTGACCGAATTCAGGTGAGCGGCATAGCCCAGGAGCTTCGCCGGCATCTCTTCCACAGGGAGCACATGGTCCACAAGGCCTGTTGCAATCGCGCTCCGGAGAATAGCGTCGTACTTGGCGGATTCGAGGGTCTGGGCCATGGCCATTCCGCCATGTTCTTTGATCGCTCTAAGTCCGAGCGTGCCGTCCGTGCCGGTGCCGGACAGCATGATGCACACTGCGTTTTCGCCGCGGTCTGCGGCAAGGGAGCTGAAGAGGCTGTCGATTGGCGTTCGCTGGCCCCGAGGTTCAACCGGTGCAGCCACTCGCAGGATGCAATCCTTGATCGTCAGTGTGGCATTCGGGGGGATGATGTATACACGGTTAGGAACGACCTTCGTGTTGTCACGGACCTCCGCCACGGCCATCTGTGTGTGCCGTCCCAGCAAATCCGCCAGAGCGCTCGCATGATCCGGGGCAAGGTGCTGGACGATAACAAACCCGATATCGGCATCGGGTGCCATGTGCTCGAAGAATTTCTCGAAGGCTTCAAGGCCGCCGGCAGAAGCTCCCAGCGCCGCGATCAGCAAATTGTCCGAAGGCGCAGGATGCGGCATAACCCCCATCTGTAGCGCGAGGTCGCTCGATGGGACATCTCCGCTCTTCGGGGACGGCGCATCCGACGGTGGCTTCTTCCGCTTCATCCGCTCACGCATCGGGCTGGACGACAGGGTCCTTCTCCCTGCAACGATACTACAGTGTTTCGCCTAATAGATATTCCTGACTGTGCAAATCTGTCACGCGATTCACACCGAGAACAGCGACCGGAAAGTCGAGGTGAACAAGCAAGAGTTACAGACGGATGGCAGGAACCCTGTTATATTTAAGGTGCTGGTTGAGCGGGGGTAATTCAGTGGTAGAACGCCAGCTTCCCAAAATGGCTTTCGATTGACAACAAAGAACATAACGTTCTTGTTGTGCTGTCTCTGGCGATACAGTTCATACAGTTTTCAGCCTGATTATTCTGCGGGCCTCCAGTAGTGCTCAAATAGTGCTCAGGGTCCCGATGAGGGCGTTTAGAGAACTGCCTTAGCAACGATCTCATTTATCAATCTTCCTCAGGATGTCGTGGAGCCTCGTGCCGTCTGGCGCATCAGTGAAGGATTTTGTGGCTTGACGCGGCGGTCTGCCCCCAGTACTGCTTTCTCAGTTCCGGGAATTCCGCCTGCAGGTGCCGCGACGACCGGCCTTTGATGTACTGCGCCGGTTTCGCCGGCGCCAACACCGGTGGTGCCTCCAGCAGCGGATGAATGTAGTCCGGGGACACCGACCCGCGCCGATTTTCGGCGATTCGCTCCGACACGGTTTTGGGCGAAAGCCAGCTCGCTCATGGGGAATTCCACGAAAACTCAAGTGACGAAGGTATTCCGCAGGGCATTCCGAAACCGTACACTGAAGTCGAATCGGCGCGAGGGCTCGTTACGTTACGAGCGGAAAGCTGCTTGATCTCACTACCGTCGAGGTGATCAGCTTTTCCTGTTTCGCGGGCTTTACGGGCGAACGCCTCCGCAGCGAATCGTCGCGACAACGGCGATCCAGGGCCATCGCAGAGAGACATGTCCAATCCAGAGGGTCCGTCTCGTGCATATGGAAGTCGATGACTTATCCGAGATTCGGAATTGGGAGTGGTGCAGCCCAGATGGTGCGGCGCGCTGAGTACGGCGATTCAATCTCCCGGCGTTATCCGTTGAAGGGCAGAACATTCGATATGAAGGCCCGATGAAAATACACCCCAAAGAGTTCCGCGCGCCGGGCGGGACGAAGATTGACCTTAAGAAATGCGCAACCGACATAAGACCGCTCTACAAGTCCGAGAAGCAGTACAAGGAACTTCTCGCAGCGGATGTCCAGGAACTGAGCTCTCTGCAGCGCCTCCTCTATGCCTCTAATGGATACTCCGTGCTCCTTATTTTTCAGGCCATGGACGCAGCCGGCAAGGACGGCGCGATCAGCCACGTCCTGACCGGGGTCAACCCCCAGGGCTGCGAAGTCTACAGTTTCAAACATCCGAGTACCGAAGAATTGGAGCATGATTTTCTTTGGCGCACGACCTGCCGTCTTCCGGGGCGGGGGCGGATCGGAGTCTTCAATCGCTCATATTACGAGGAGGTGCTGGTCGTCCGCGTCCACCCGGAGATTTTGCGCAGTGAGGGGATTCCGGGAGAGCTGGTCGGCACAAAGACGGACTGGAAGGAACGATATCGCTCCATTGTGGAGTTGGAGAAACATCTCCACCGCAACGGCACCCGGGTCATCAAGTTTTTCCTTCACTTGTCGAAGGAAGAGCAACGAAAACGCTTTCTGGCGCGCATCGATGAGCCGGATAAGAATTGGAAATTCAGCCAAGCCGACCTCGCCGAGCGGAAGTTCTGGGATCAATACATGCAGGTCTACGAGGACTGCCTGAGCGCCACCAGTACGAAAACCGCGCCATGGCACGTGGTGCCGGCCGACGACAAATACAATGCACGGCTCATCATTTCGCGTGTCGTCATCGACGCCCTTCGAGGTCTCAAGATGAGCTATCCCAAAATGAGCCGAGCGCGGCGAGACGAACTCCAGGCGATTCGCAAGCAGCTGGAAAAGTGATAAAAGCGTGAAGACCATGCCAGCGGCCCCAACCAAATCCGAAGCCACGCCGGCACCAGCGACGCAGCCGAACACCAAGTCGCCGGCAAACGGCAAGCCCCCCGATATATCCACTGAGTCGGTTCCCGATACGCTCGCGGCCCTCCACGTCAACCCCGACACCGGGCTCGCGAACGCGGAGGTCGAGTCCCTCAGGAAGGAGCACGGCTACAACGAAGTGGCCGAAAAAAAGGGCCATCCAGTCCTCAAATTTCTCGGGAAATTCTGGGGGATCTCGGCGTGGATGCTCGAACTGATCATGGTTCTGTCGGCAGTGCTCCGAAAATATCCGGATCTCGCCGTGGTGGGCGGGCTGCTCGTGATCAACGCCGTGTTGAGCTTTATGCAGGAGCGCCGAGCCGCAGGTGTCGTTGAGACGCTGCGGAAACGGTTGCAGGTGAGTGCGCGCGTCCGGCGCGATTCGAAGTGGCAGGTCATTCCCGCACGGGAACTCGTCCCCGGTGACATCGTACGGGTGCGCCCCGGCGACATCGTCCCGGCCGACGTAAAACTTCTCACGGGAGCGTTGACGGTAGACCAGTCGGCGCTCACCGGCGAGTCGAAGGACGCGGACAAAAAGCCAGGTGAAGTACTTTCGTCGGGGTCAGTCGTCCGCCGGGGCGAAGGCAACGGCGTCGTGATGCTGACCGGAGCGAAGACCTACTTTGGCCGCACCACGGAACTCGTGCAGGAGGCGCGTCCGAAACTT